>Ga0123355_10001194_pt1 | contig 36157 bp, 34 predicted proteins | sample TergutEmb28metaG_3_FD_89872 | JGI IMG/M metagenome (GOLD analysis project Ga0123355, IMG submission 89872) | Embiratermes neotenicus P1 segment gut microbial communities from Petit-Saut dam, French Guiana - Emb289 P1 | ecosystem: Host-associated > Arthropoda: Insects > Digestive system > Gut ...
AATGATGCGTTGCTCTTTTGCTTTAGCCCTCTGACAACAATTACAAGATATATGGGAGGAATCATATGCAAATAGCCGTAAAATATCATAGTGAGGTTGAAACCATGCCTTTTGGAAGTGGTACAATAAAGGTTGAAGGTCTTACTCCGATGTTTTCTCCACAAGACTCAAAAAAACATAAGCGAGAGGTAGAAACTCAACTGTTCGATGTGTTCATCAAGTATAGAGGCAAATCATGCAAACGGCTAAAATAAAATCCGCATCATTGTATGTTGGAGCGGCCTATGGTATACTATAATTGTAGGTTGGCTCTATTTCTTGTTTTTGAGAGGAGAGCCGAACATGAGTACACGAAAAAAAGCAATTTACGCCAGACAGTCAGTTGACAAAAAAGATAGTATAAGTATTGAAAGTCAAATTGAGATGTGTAAATACGAGTTGAAGGGTGATACTTACGAAGTATATGAAGACAAGGGGTTTTCCGGTAGGAGTACTGATCGCCCGAGATTCAAAGATTTAGTTGAGGATATTGAAAAAGGGCTTATATCAGCAGTAATTGTTTATAAGCTTGACCGCATTAGCCGCTCTATTATTGACTTTGCAAAAATGATGGAGCTGTTTCATCGAAATAGTGTTGAGTTTATTTCTGCAACGGAAAAGTTCGACACCTCAACTCCGATGGGGCGGGCAATGTTAAATATTTGTATCGTGTTCGCACAGCTTGAGCGAGAAACTATACAAAAGAGAGTTCAAGATGCTTTTCATTCAAGATGCAGGAGAGGCTTTTATATGACAGGTTCAGCTCCGTATGGTTATCGGCTAGAGCCTACGGTGATGGATGGTATAAACACAAAGAAAATGGTGATTCAACCGACAGAAGCTGAGCATGTCAAGCTAATGTATGAAATGTATGCACAGCCTATGACCTCATTTGGTGATATAATAAACCATTTCTCCGAGCGAGGCATTACCACGGATGGCATTGAACTAACACGAAGCCAAATTTCTTACATGCTGAAAAGACCTGTGTATGTGCAAGCTGACCTTGACATATATAACTTCTTCAAAAATCAAGGTTCAGATATTGCGAATGAATCAACCGATTTTACAGGAACAAATGGCTGTTATTTTTACACAGGGCGCAACTCAACAGAATCAAAAAAAGCAGGCTTTAGAGACCATACACTTGTAATCGCGCCGCATGAGGGGCTTGTATCTTCAAAATTGTGGCTTGCCTGTCGACTAAAGATGTTACAGAACATGTCATTTCCTAGTCAGAAAAAAGTCAAAAACACATGGCTTGCCGGGAAAATCAAATGCGGCAGATGCGGCGCGGGGCTTATGGGTTCAGGAAGTTCCAATAATAGAATCGCGTATTTTCGATGTAGAAAGCGTCAAGATGCAGGAATACATAGTTGTGAGGGTTGCGGAACGCTTAGAGTAAAAGATATTGAAGAGTCTATTTATTACGCAATGGTGAAGAAACTCAATGACTTCAAAACTCTAACAAGAGAAAGCCCTACAAAAGTGAATCCTAAATTAACTGCACTAAACATAGAGCTTGTTCAAGTTGAGTCAAAAATAGAAGAACTCATAAACAACTTGATAGGCGCAAACAAAACCCTATTAACATATGCAAACAGCGCAATTGAAGACTTAGACGCAAAAAGGCAATCGCTAATGAAAGCGATTGCCGAAATACAATCATCAATTCTTTCGCCAGAATATACAGAAAGTATATCTGACTATTTGACAGATTGGGAAGATATAAGCTTTGATGACAAACAGCTAGTAGTAGCAGGACTTGTAGAAAAAATCCAAGCTACGGCTGAGAGTGTTGTTATTGTGTGGAAGATTTGACGTTATTACACGGTTTTGTTATTATGGTTTTTGTTGTACATTGTAGGCTGCTGCGGAACCCCGACCCTACGTGTGGGTAATGTCAGAACTGTTAGTTCGAGGAGGCTTTTACTAGCACGATATTTCTTTTTGTGTCGATAGTATGTGGATGATCTGCGCCAAGAACCTTTTCACGGATATCCAAAGCCTTCTGAAGCCATTCCAGTACCGTTGGGTAATCTTCTAATCGGGCATACGCGGTTCCAATGTTATTGTAGGTCATAGCGGTGTTTGGATGCTCTAAGCCCAATACCTTTTCATGGATATCCAAAGCTTCCTGATGCCATTCCAGCGCTTTTGTGTAATCTCCCTGATTATTATACACCTCTGCAATGTTATTGTAGGACATAGCGGTGTCTGGATGGTCTAAACCCAATACCTTTTCACGGATAGCCAAAGCTTTCTGATACCCTTTCAGCGCTTTTGTATAGTCACCCTGGTTATGATACACAAGTGCAATGTTATTGTAGGTCGTGGCGGTGTCTGGATGACCTAAACCTAATACCTTTTTCCGGATTTTCAAAGCTATCTGATGCCATTCCAGCGCCTTTGTGTAATCACCCTGATTATAATACACCTGTGCAATTTTATTATAGGACATAGCGGTGTCCGGATGCTCTAAGCCCAATACCTTTTCCCAGATTTTTAAAGCTTCCTGATACCATTTTAGCGCCTTTGTGTAATCACCCTGACTATCATACACAGACGCAATGTTATTATAGGTCTTAGTGGTACGTGGATGCTCTAAGCCAAATTTCTTTTCACTGATTTCCAAAGCTTTTTGAAACCATTCCAGCGCCCGATTGTAATACCCTAGATGGGCAAATCCTACACCTCCAATGTTATAGAGATATGCCATAATTTCTTTATGCTCACCTTCTGTCAAAATCGTTTCAGCAATATGTAAAAACGCTTCTACATGCGGCACCAGTTCTAAAAATCGATGATGAGAATCAATATTGCCATATTCAAAATCGTATGATTCATTGAATAGAGCTAAGCAATGTAGTGCCCACTGCCGGTCATGCGCTATTTCATTGCGCACAATTTCCTGCAACAGCCTATGCATAGAATAACATTTTTCATCCTCTTGCTTTTCCAAAAGAGCGTATTATCGAAGCGGGAAGATTGACATAAATAGCTGCCTTGTTAAAAGTTCCAGTCTATGTTAATCTTTCCGTTCTTTAGATGGATTACTTTTATCAATACATCTACAACCGACTGCTTGTCTTCAAAAGATATTGTTTCCCAATTCTCTACATGCTCATATAATGCGCTTAGAGTATCTTTTTTTACAGTCTGCTCTATTGATATATTTTCTTGTAGGAGCTTTTTTCTTGTCTCGTTAAGCTCATCTACTCTTTTATTAATGTAATCCATTACAACGACATTTGCTCCGACAACTTTAGTTAGTAAGTCGTTTATTTCATTGTCAAGCTTAATTATCTTTAGTGTATTTCCTCTAACTTTAGGGTTCACATCATTTTTTGTATGGTCTGATAGTGTTTGGAATTCTGTCAGTCTATCTTGTATAGCCTCAAAAATATCTTCTTCTAGCAAATCAACATATACTACATTACCAATACCATTACATATTTGCCTTGTTAGTTTACTGCTACAAAAGCCGTATCTTTTTGCATCTACTTTTTTCGAATTTGATTTTTTTACTAAGACAGCATACCCACAATTGCCACACTTTATTTTACCTAGTAGCCAAGAGTTTTTACCTTTACAAGTCTTCGCCAATTGCTTATTATTTAAGCAACGAAGTCTACACTTTAGCCAATCATCCGAAGATATAAGCCCCTCATGTGGTGCTATTACTATCTCTTTGTCCGTTAAATCACTTTGTTTTTTAGTGGTAGATACTGTTCCTGTATATAGATAACAAGCTCGACCATCAAACTCCGATACGTCATTGATTATATTTGCTCCCTGACTTTTAAAAAATTCATAAACTGATAAATCAGACTTTACATATACAGGATTACGAAGCATATCACTAATTCTCTGTGTGCTCCAGCTCTTGCCTCTTAATTGCTCAATGCAGTTATTCACTAGATATCTTACAATATCATTTAATGAATTATTGCTATCAGCATACATTGAAAAAATTAATTCAACATGTGCGCTTTCTTCTTCATTAATAACGAACTTAGACGTTTTTATGCCGTCGATAATAGTTTCTATTTTTTCAAAGCCATATGGAACTGTGCCACCCATGAAAAATCCTTTTTTATTCCTTGAGTAATATGCATCTATTACCCTCTGCTGTATAGTTTCTCTTTCTAATTGCGCAAAAACAATACATATATTTAGCATTGCTCGTCCAACTGGGGTACTTGTATCAAACTTCTCTGTAGTCGAAACAAATTCTACATTGTGTTCAGCAAAGAACAACATCAAGCCTGAAAAGTCCAATATAGAACGGCTAATCCTGTCTAGCTTATAGACTATAACTCTCTTAATTAGTCCGCTCTTTATATCTTCTATCAGCCTTTCAAAGCCTGGTCTATCGAGATTCTTTCCGCTATAGCCTTTGTCAGAATATTTTTTGCAGTCATTTCCTCGTGCTTCGTGTTCACACATCGAAAATTGACTTTCTATTGATATGCTGTCTTTTTTATCTATTGATTGTCTACCGTACATTGCATCGTACATCGTTTACCTCCTAATCACGATGTACAAAAATAACTTGTACTAGACCCGCTAGTACAAATTATACACCGTTTTATAACATATTTCAATATCTCACTTGTCTCGCTTCTCATATTTTTTAAAGATTTCAAATAGTTGTTTTTCTATGTATTGTGCATTTTTGGAGTCATATTCAGGAAAATTATGTATAATCTCGTAATTCGTTTTCTTTCCGGTTGCAGCATCTACATGTTTTTTTCTTTTGAGGTTGGCTTTTGATTTTCGTGTTTCAACCATAAACATCCCCCATTTCTTACTTAAGATATGACAAATGAATATTGCATATGCAAAATATACCGCTAAGGGTACGTATATTAATTTTAGCAAATTTTTATGTGAATATGGTGATATATGCGAACGTTGCATATATATGCGAATACTGCATAAATCGACAAAAGAATAAATTTCATTGTTAATATTCTTGTTGGGGTGATAAAAAATGCGTTTGCGTATTCGGGAGAGTTAAGAGCAGATAATGGTATATGGCAAGGAATAATTGCAGAAATGCTTGGTGTAAGTCAGTCAACATATTCAAGATATGAAAGTCGGAATTTTGAATATTCCTAATGAGGCTCTTGTAAAATTAGCAAAGCTTTATAACACTAGCACAGATTATTTGCTTGGTATTACAGATGAAAAGAAGCCATATACATAGGTTGTAAAAGAGAAAAAAGAGGTAATAAAAATAAAATCACCCTATGTCAAAAAGTTGCTAACCACACCAGCCACATTTTATGTCTGTACATTTTTTTGCAGAACGCCCAGCCCCCGCCATACACCGCATTTATTTACTTGTCGTAGGAGTGTGGTCTCGGCTACAGCTCTGCGAACTGAACCCGAGACCACACTCCTACGACATGAATATATTTTCAATATATATCGTAAATAAATGCGGTGTATGGCGGGGGCTGGGCGTGGCGATGTGAGGGATGAGATTGAGTTTGTGGTGGTGTGGTGTGCGGTTAGGTCAGGTAGTAGTTAGTAGGTAGAGTGATTGTATTTTTATTATTAAGTTGGGTTAGGTGGTTTAAGTGGAGTTAGTTGAGAGAGATTTTAAGGTTTTTAGAGAGATTGAACGTTGGCGTTTTTGCTTGGGTAGGCATATTAAGGTTTTAGCTGAATTTTCATCACAGCGAACGTGTGATAGAAGATTGAAGATGCTGTGTGATGAAAAATATATAACGCGCCATAAGGTGCTTTATGGTGTGCCGAATGTGTATATGCTCACAAGGAAAGCAAAAACGTTGATTTATGCAAATAAAAGGCTAGATAAGATTAGACTAGACCAGATTATGCATGATGTGACTGTGTTAGACGTTGCAATTTGCTTTATAAACTCTTTAAGGTTGACTTTTTCAGATTTAAAGACAGAAAAGCAGTTGCACCAAGAGGACGGCTTTGGTGTTAGAACACATCAGCCAGACTTCATTTTCACTAAAGGAGATAAGACTTACTGTATTGAAGTGGAATTGTCGCTAAAGTCAACAGTAAGATTAGAGAAGAATATCAAATCAAATTTTCGCAAGTATGATGTGCAAATATGGGTTGTAGATGAAAATGGGACGAAATTAATTCGTAAATTAGAATATTTTAAACTACCATATGCCAATATTGAAATAACAAATGTTAGGGAGGTTCAGAATGATATTACAAGATTTATTACTTAGATTCACAAATCGGAATTTTAGCAAGACCAACATTAACACTAACTATAGTGTTGATGTTGGCAAGTTTATTCATTATATATGAGCTGCGAAAAGCATATTTTATCAATAAAATATATAACTTTCGTAAGGAGCTGAAACGTATCAAAAACAGGAAAAGAGCTACTAAGAATATAGACATTTCCAAATCTACCTTTATAGGCAGAACTTCGGGTAAAAAGCCTGTTTATACGCCTGATGATGCAAAACATATCTTTGTTTGTGGCACTACAGGAAGCGGGAAAACGGTTGCATTGTCAAACTATATAAAGTCAAGCGTTGAAAAAGATTATCCTATGCTTATTGTTGATGGTAAAGGAGACACAGGTGAAGGCTCTATCTATGACATTGTAAAAAGGCTCAAGGGAAATAAGCCGTTATATGTTATTAATCTTACAAACCCTTTGAAGTCAGATTTTTATAATCCATTTCAAAATGCAACACCGACAATTGCAAAGGATATGCTAATAAACCTCACAGACTGGAGCGAGGAACATTACAAGCTTAACACGGAGAGGTATTTACAAAGGCTTCTGCAATTGATGGAACTAAACAAAACGCCGTTATCTTTTAAAAGTATTTTAGAATTTATAAGCATTGAGAGATTTTCAGAATTGAGCCGAGACTTATTAAAGAATGATTTGATAAGCAAAGACGAGCATTTGAGAAATATAGAGTTGACTCAAACAAGCGGGAAGATCGCTGAGAGTGCCTTTGCCCGATTCAGCCTAATCGCTGAAAGTGAGCTTGGCTACATATTTAACGAAACAGGCATTGACATTTTAGGTGCTATAAAAGAAAAAGCTATTATTCTATTTATACTTAACCCTTTGATTTATCCTGAAATTTCGCCATTAATAGGGCGATTGATATTGATAGACAGTAAAAAGGCTTTAAGCCAATTATTTGAAAATAATGATGATAGGATATTTTTCATTATGGATGAGATTAATTCTTATGCGTCTCCTGTTTTAATTGACTTAGTAAATAAATCGCGTAGTGCAAACGTAACTTGTATTCTTGCTACTCAGAGTTTATCTGATTTAGATTATGCAGCCGGTGACGCTTTTAAGGAGCAGGTTATAGAGAATTGCAATAATTATCTTGTCATGAGGCAAAACAGCGCAGTCAACGCCGAGAATTGGGCTAATATATTGGGAACTAGAGCCACTATGGAGGTCACTTACCAATTGCAACAAAGAGGGCTAAACACAGGAGAGACAGGGTTCGGCTCTGCAAAAAGGGTTAGAGAATTCCTTTATCATCCAGACGAGATAAAGAGTCTAAAAACAGGAAATGCGATATTGCTTTCAAGAGATAGTGGTTTTGATAGCATGATTGTGGTTAATATGCCGTTTTGATGAAGGTAAACAAAAGATTATATACTCATTTAGCAATGAATTTTCATATTTTAGAGCCTATTGGAAAAATTAAACTTCCAATAGGCTCTCTTTTTGTTGCGCTCAAATAATTCTGAAATTATAAAAAGTTTTTGCAAATGGATATATTATCTGTGAATTATTGGTAAACATATATATAAGTTTGTGTTTTAGAGTAGACAAATTTGACGTTTTTGCAATTTTGTTGTATAATTATGTCAAATATTAGTAAGGAGTTTCAATGAAAGAAAAATTAAGAGAATTTTTGTTACAAAGAATAGCTAATTTAAAAGCTTTTTTAAGGGAAGGACGTAAAGCCATGACTAATTCAGATGAAGATGAAGATGAAATCACTGTAGAAATAACAGAGTATGGTTGGGAACCAAATCCTGAAATATTTCTTGCAAATGAAAGTGAGGAAAGCTATCAATTGAGATTAAGGTCTGAGAGAGAACATTTGATAGCAAAGGGCTATACGCCTGAAGAAGCAGAGAAAATGGCACAAGAAAGAGTGATTAACTATCGTAAATTATATAGAAAAGATGAAAGTAATGATGTTAAAGAAAGCTCTTGGAATCCAATCAGTCCTGAAATTCTCTTTGCAAATGAAAGTGAAGATAGTTATCAATGGAGGCTAAGGTCTGAGAGAGAACATCTGATAGCAAAGGGTTATACACCTGAAAAAGCAGAAAAAATGGCAACTGAAAAAGTAATTGATTATCGCAAACTATATGGAAAAAACGAAAAGGGTAATGACGGAGAAGAAAGATAATTCATTATGAGTGAAGGTGCATGATACATGTCTGAGAAGCCTAGGAAGTGGCTTAAAACTAGAAGATGGCTCAAGAGCAGTTTAGGCAAGACAATTAGCTTTTGGTGTTTATCTATTTTTTCAGCGTTTGGTATAATATCACAAATTTTCGAGTGGAACGAACAAGTATGGTCAGTTCGTATAGTAATCATTTTTGTGGTTATAGTTTTTACTATACGATATTTTGAGAGCCTTGATGAACTTGATAGAAAAGAAAGTTTGAAACAATTGAGAAAAAAACGAACCAATATAAAAGATCTCTAGACCTATTAAGAAACGAAAATTATAACTACAAATCAAAAAATAAATTGCTTGGAAAAGTAATAGGCAAAATAAGTAGTATTCGCACTAATAATATTGACACTGTATGTCAGCTTGTAAAGCCGACTATAAACAATCCTAAAATTATACCTCTAATCACAACGCCACAAACACAGTTGCGAGACATAACAACTGCGACAAGAGACACAGTTTTAGAATATTTTAATAAGAATGATACCGTAACAAGTACAACGTTAGCATATAGGATTCCTTCTATGGGCAACAAGTGGGCATTGGTTTCAGGGCTTACTCCATCTGCATTTTTACTGGAAGAAATAGCAGACGATAAAAATAGCACATTCTATACAGTGGTACATGATAAAAATAGAGCTTCTATCTTTCGCAACAGCAAAGCTAAAGCTGCGATTGAAGGCATTTATAAAAGAGATAGAAACGAGCATTATGATATGCCAGGCTCTATCATTTGTCGTTATATACCAGTAATTATGGATAATGTAAAATTAATAGAAGCAGTTTTATCTATATCAACAATGACAGAACCTTTTGTTGATGGAAGTAATATACACAAAGAAGCTGACGCAGAAAAGACTGTAAATGATTATATACTAACGCACTATGAAGCAAAGTTAAAATTTGAACTTTTACTTTTCTACATACATGAGAGAAATGACGCAATTAAAGCCAGGGATGGCACAATTAAGCCTAGAAGAACATACTGGAGTAAATTAATAATCCAAAATGAATAATCTCTAACACTTGTATATTTTCTATTACACCATATTTATCTTTTAATAAGGAAAGCACACAAAAGCGAAGTGTCTCTAAATTATCACCGAGACCCCTCGCTTTTTTCATATATTTTTCCAAATAGTCATATAAATACATATATCAAAAGCAATACAGGAGAAAAATCATAATGGGAGCTATTTCTAAATTCCTAACCTCTAACATAGCCTATATTATTTGGTTTGTTATTTACTTTAGTATAGCATGGGTTATTTCATGGGCTGTGTCAGGAAACATGCTATACAGCTTCATCTTTGTAGCAGTCATATACGGCATATCCATAACGATAGCTCTATCCCCTATAGGTGAAATCATTCTAAGGCTTTTGCAAAATTGCCGAGAGCCGTCAACTGAATCAGAGCGAAGCTATTTATTACCTCTATTTGAAGAAGTCTATGAAAATGCTATAGAAATAGACCCCAATTTAAACAGAGGTATAAAATTGTACATAATGGACGATATGTATATAAATGCTTTTGCTATGGGGCGGAAAACAATAGCCGTCACGATGGGAGCAATGACAACATGGACGAAAGAAGAACTAAAAGGGGTTTTGGCTCATGAGTTCGGGCATATGTCATATGGACATACAAAAGCCTTGCTACTTTCCACAATAGGCAATATATTTTTCTATCTGATAGTATGGGCGTTCAAGGTGATATTAGGTATTGTTGAGTTTTTAGCGAATGTATTTGCTCATTTTAATGTATTAGGTATTGCATTTTCAATTATACTGTTTGTTACAAGGCTTTATGTTAATATTCTAATTTTTCTCTTTGTAAATTTAGGCGAGATTATACTTGCATTAAACAGTCGTTCCAATGAAATAGAGGCAGATACTTTCGCTTATGAAGTCGGCTATGGCAGAGAGTTAATATCAGGGCTATATTTGCTTCAAAAAACTACTATGAATACAAAAGTAGGTATCATGGAGCAATTAAAAGCCTCTCACCCTCATATGGCTGATAGAATTGCACACTTAGAACGGCTTGAAAATGAAAATATAGAAGAATAATCCTTATACATAGTACGTAGTACCTCTTACCCTCGAAAAATGAATTGTAGGCACAAAAACGGACTGTATTTAGATGTAATCTGAATATAGTCCGTTTTACGTTATCCGCATATGATGAGATATTAAGCCATGAGGTAAAGCCAAATAATTTGATTATTAGGGGTGAGGATATGGCAGTTTACGCATATATTCGGGTATCAGCAATTGACCAAAATGAGAATAGACAGTTTGATGCATTGCAGGGGCTTGGTATTCCAGATAGTAATATTTACATAGATAAGCAAAGCGGGAAAGATTTTGAGAGACCAATGTATAAAGATTTAGTCAAAAAATTGCGTCATGGGGATTTGCTGTATATAAAGTCAATTGACCGACTAGGGCGAAACTACGAAGAAATTCAAAATCAATGGCGAATACTCACTAAGGAGCGTGGTATTGATATAGCTGTAATAGATATGCCACTATTAGACACTAGAAATGGCAAAGATTTAATGGGTACGTTCCTAGCTGATATTGTTTTGCAAGTGCTGTCATTTGTGGCGCAGAATGAGCGGGAAACTATTAGAAAGCGTCAAATGGAGGGCATAGCTTCTGCTAAAGCAAGAGGCGTAAAATTCGGGCGTCCTGTCAAAAAGCCTCCTGATAATTTTGCAAAACTGGTCAAGGATTGGGAAAGCGGAAAATTGTCATTTGCTGAAATTTTAGAGCAAACAAATTTAACAGAATCCACTTTTTACAGGCGCTTAAGGGAACTTAGAGCAAAACGAGAGAGATAGCCTAACTGTCAAAATGTGTACTTTTTGACAGTTAGGCTATTTTGTTATTTTAGCATTTGTCGTGTACAGTTGCAACATCTTTTTGACAAACTAATAATCAAATTTGCAAGATATACCAAGTATTTGTGCATATATGGGCTTATGGCAAAAAGCACGCTATTTGATAGTAGACAAAATACTAAGGAGGAATAACAACATGTACAAGTGTAATTTAGAGAAAGAACTTAATGCAAAAAAACGGTCAGTAGCTATCACGAAGAAAGTTTTATGCACAATGCTATTTTTTATCTTTGTATTTGGCACACAAACATTATTTGCGTCTATAGTTCCAGTTCCAGGGCCTCCCGAATTTATTGCAGAACTCGAAATAACTAACGACAATCTTATAGCTACTTTTACTTTAGAGGGCGATATCACAGGAGAAATATCAGTGAATAATCTTCAGTTTGATGATGTACTTACTGTGTTAATTAATCAGGACACAGGGGTTGTGACTATTACAGGTACTCCTTGCAATTATGAAAGGGTAGTCGGTAAAGGATGGATAATACTAACACGTAACGGCGTAGATGAGATTATTTTTGTGTCTGTTGACCTTTCACCCTCTCCATCTACTTTATTTGAAACTGTATCGAATGACCCGATTGTTGTATTTGTAAATGGCACAGAGATTATAAGTCCTGTTCCTGCTCGGATTATTAATGATAGAACCATGCTACCATTACGAGTTATTGCAGAAGCCCTTGATGCAGAAATTGACTGGTGCGAAGATACTCGAACTATAACAGTTGATTCAGGCATTTATATCGCAATATTAACTATAGATAGTAAATTTGTCGAAGTAAGCTTTAGCGGAGCAGACTTTGTTACTCATGAAATAGATTCACCTGCAACTATAGTATATCCAGGCTATACTCTTGTTCCAGTTAGATTTTTTGCTGACCTTTTCTATTCAGATGTTGAGTGGGTAGAGGGAGATACTCAGAATTTTGTAATGATAACACAGGGATAAAGCACTCTGAAAATAACGTAATTGTAGGGGCTATGACATCATTTCATAGCCCCTATTTACTCAATAAACTAAAACTAAGGAGAAATTATGCGGGAGAATCTAACAAAAACTAAAGTGTTAGCAGTATTTGTCTTGATAATGATTGTACCTACTTTATTTATGATAGCTAAGAACAGCTCTTTTGCTTTTGAAGTTATGGGGGCTGAATTAGAAGTTGAACATATTCAATTTACTTCAATGGATATAGACTATAGAAAAGCAGATAATTTTAAGGGTTTTATTACAGACTATTCATTTTTAGCATGGGGTATCATTGTAATGGAATCTGATAACGGCATATTATGGGCTAGACAATATGGGACAAGCTTAATAAAATCAAACGACCACGGACAAAGTTGGGCTTTTGTATATGAGTTTGAAAAGCCGATTAATGCTATATATTCAGATAGCTACGGAAATATATTTGTTGCTATTACTTTCGATAGATGGGCTTCCGAGGGAACAGGCGAATTACATAGGAGTTCTGATAATGGCAAAACATTTTACAAAGTGCTTGATATAAAGTCAGGCGTTACATTAAGGTGGAATATTGCGTCAAGGAATGGCACAATGTTTGTATCAGAATATGGGTTTAAGGGCTATGGAAATAATGCCCGAAGAATATACAGGTCTCTTGATTTTGGGGAGAATTGGGATATTATTTTTGAACCTGCCCCAAGGGTAGACTATCATAATCATAAGATATTAATTACTGAAAATGACATTATATACCAATCAATAGGAGACGGTATACACGCTAGAATTATACGGTCTGTCGATAATGGCTATAGTTGGGAGGCAGTCATAAATAGATTCCATCCGACCAGTGCTGTTGTATTTGAAACTCATATTTTATGGGGGCTAGATAGTGGGCCGTGGAGTGGTATAGCTAGATATGATAGAAATACTGGCATAATGACTCGCTCTCTTACCTTACCATATCCTTTTGCGGGGGCTGTTTATGACATGGCAAAATCACATGGAGTAGTTTATGCTATGTTTCTGTCTTATTATTGCTGTAATCATCCTGCATCAATTTTTTATAGCAAGGACGAGGGCGTTACATGGAATCTTTTAGGGCGCATCGAAAGAATGTCAGGTTTTGGTATTGGGCTTTATTCATTGGTTGTAGATGATAAATTCGGATATATTGACTTTGAATCTCCTGTTTATCGTGATGGCATAGTTGAATTTTTTAGAGGTACATTGCGTTTTGAGTTGTTAGGGCAACACTTATATGAAAATACGGCTCAGGTGCAAATCAGGAGCAATATAGACGCATCAAAGCCAATGGTAGCACTAACTTTTGATGATGGGCCGAATAGATACACACCGCGAATATTGGAAGCATTCCAATATTCTGACGCTAGAGCCACGTTTTTTGTACTTGGAAATAGTGTTAGAAATAATCCTGAAATAGTACAGGAAATGTACAAAATGGGCTTAGAGATTTTGGGGCATACTTGGAATCATACAAGGCTGACTACTATACCTGAATATGAGATAAAGAACCAACTTATCAAAACACATGAGGAAATTGAAAAAATAACAGGCTCTATTCCTAAAATGTTCAGAGCTCCTCACGGGGTTTCTAACGATACTGTAATGGCAGTATCTGAGCAATTAGGCTTTGCAAATATACTTTGGTCGGTTTGCCCGATGGATTGGGAAGTAACAGAACCTGAGATTATATCTTATAGAGTTTTGAGAGATATTCAAGATGGGAGTATTGTATTATTACATGACACCTATGCAACAGCAGAAGCCATACAATATTTAGTTTCTGAATTAATTGCGCGGGGCTTTCAATTAGTCACTGTTTCCGAACTGTTTTATTTCAGAGGTATAGAAGTATATTCAGGGGCAGTTATACGAAGTGCGCCATCAAAAGGCAGTGCCTAAACCTATGATTTAAAAGAAGTAGCCAAGGGTGGTTATGACAAAAACCGTGTCATAACCACCCCTGCTAAATTATATTGCACTTATTCCCGCACCAATCAAGGTCAGAGAGTATTTTTTCGGAATAAACCGCTCCGAAAAAATCTTCCTCTTTCTCTTGACTGGTGCTATTTTTGTGCAATTACCGTAAAACGTATCAACTCTAAATTTTCGTTATTTTTTATACATCGTTTTTTATTTGATTTTTAGCGGGTTTTAGAGTCGAAATAGTTTTGTTCTAATCTTCCCGCTTCGGTTTGAGTCAATTGTTTCCAAACTGCATAGTTTTTCAAACGATTTGGAAGCACTTCTTTTAAGGGTGAGGGTAGTAGTTCTGCGTTCTCAGAAAATAATGCCTCATCGATATTTTCAGGTGCCATGTATGAGCATAAATACAGCAGCTGCTGAGCTTCCTCTTGATTTATTTTCTTGATAGAAATTTCCAGAGTTGCTGTAACGGGCAGCGAGTAATTAATAACTCCATCAATTTCTTGCAATACTTCAAGGCCAGATTCATCAAGCAGAGATAGATAATCTTTGTATGTTATTTCGTTGACCGCTATGTAGGCCGCCGCCTGTTCCAATGCTAATGGGAGATAGCCTAAACGCTCGGCGAGGTCAGAGGCTCCCGCATCATCATGAATCCCGGTACGTTTTGCCAAGAAGTCAACGGCTTCTTTCGCATTGAAAACGCCGATATCCACCTTTTTCCCAATGTGATTATGCTTATTTCTGGTAGTTATCAGAATATTTCCACGGTTATTTCTGGGCCACCAGGGGGTGTCGCCGGAAATACTGTCTGCATTATCATAGATAAATAGCCATTTAGTATTGCGATCCATCCAATTTAAGACAGTCTCGATAATAAGGTTACTATCATGCTGTTCTTCATACATTAATCCCATTTTTACAGCAAACTGCTTATATGACGATAGTACGCCCATTTCTGTTTCAGCCGTCACCCACCATATCCATTCGTATTTATGGGAATGTTTGTATGCGTATTCCAATGCGGTTTGTGTTTTGCCCAGCCCGCCCATGCCTGTGATGGTTTGGGTTAATGAAATGGCGTTGCCGTGTTCGAATTCTGAGTCGATATCTTCCAGAATTTTGTCTCTGCCGGTGAAGTATTGGTTGCGAATGAATGGTAGGTTGTTGGGTGGAAGGCTACCAGCAGGGCGCTTTTTTTGGGAGATTTTTTCTGTTTTCATAGCTTCCAATATGTCGTCCCGAGAAGATTTAATTTCTTTAATTATACGATTTTCAGAGCTTACAACAGCGCTTAATATTATCTCAACAGTTATATTGTGAAGCAACACATAAGACCCATCTAGTTTTCCGATGAAGTACGTTGTTGCGATATCCAGTGTCATTTTTACGAAGAGAGCTATCTCGTCTCGTTTTTGTTCACTATCTGCATTAGCATGGCTATATGATTTCTCAATTATTGAATTTAAACTCAATTCTCGCATTGGCAGTTCTTGATTAAACAAGTAAATCCTTACATCATCAATTAATTCTGAGCCAATATAATCCATAAGGCCTTCAAGGTCAATAGAATCGCTAAAGTGGAGGTCAAAGTATTGAGATTTAAATTTATATTTGGCAAATTCTTTGATTTCGCTCTTCAATTTCAAAGTATCATGTATATGAGTTAGGGCTTTTGACACAGCGTTAAGCCCTATTGCGCTGACAACATTGGCTAAAACTTCATTAATCATTAGGGCACCCCCATTATACCTAAATCAACTTATGTGAAGATAAATTTCAATTGTAGACATATTATACTAAGTCTGACAAAATATTGCAATCGGAATAATTCAATGGGAGTGAGGGTTTGCCCTCGCCGATTAATACAAACATACAAGTCGACGTTGATGTACTGTATAATTACTACAATGTTGTAGGTATGCGGCGGGAGCAAGCCCCCGCCCTACAATCATTGAAGTTCTATGTTAATCTCTGAAGTTTCTCAACGCCTCCAACACCTCATACCCAACCTGCAACTCCCCGCGGCCACTCCCCAAGTCCAGGCCCGGCTTAATTTCACCATGGAAGTCACTGCCGCCGCTTATCAGGAGGGAGTGTTTTTTGGCTAGCTCCAAATACCATGCGGTGTCCTCGGGTTTATTTTCGGAATATATAGCCTCGAGGCCTGAAAGGCCGTATGATTTAAGCTCTTCTATCATGCGTTCTTCGTGGGCGTAGTCCAGTCTGTACTGAACAGGGTGCGCAAGGATAGGGATGCCGCCGGCGTTTTTGATAGTGTCGAATACAACGGCCGCCGGTGGCAGAGGGCGCGGCACATAGGCTCGCTTGCCGCGTCCCAGGTAGTTGCGCATGGCATCGGAAATGGAGTCATAGTAACCATTGAGCACTAGGAATTTAGCGAAATGGGGGCGGCTTATGGTTTTGTGTGTGGCGACGGCTTGTATGTCTTTCAGCGTGACTGTGATGCCGTCGCTGTTTAGTATCTCTATAATCTTGGCGTCGCGGTCAGAGCGCATTTGTCGCAGGCTTTCGAGCAGTTGAAGCAAGCCTTTGTTTTTTGGGTCGATAAAGAGCCCCAAGATATGGATTTCAATACCGTCATATGGTGATTCTACCTCAACGCCGGGGATGAACTCTATATTGTAGTGAGCGGCCCAGTTCGCGGCAGACTCGCAGCCTTCTATGGTATCGTGGTCGGTGACAGCGATGGCTTTGAGGCCTTTTTGTGAGGCATATTCCATTAATTCTTGGGGCGTGAAGGTACCGTCTGAAAATGTAGTATGAGTGTGTAGGTCGATGAGATTCATGGGGTAGGTCTCCTGTGGGTTGGTATAGTCGATTAAGATGAAAAGCCTACCGCTAAAGCTTGTATTTTTCCACAACTCTTCGTCGATGGAGCTTGCTCTTACCACAGAGGGTAATGCTGCGCTCCGTCTTCTCGATTTGCGAAAAACTCCCGCACTTTATCTGTTAGGTTTTTCAACTTAATCGACTATATATACTCATTAAACATATATCGGCTTTTCTTTTTATGTGCATTTTATCATATTTGTCTCACCATGTCAGTAAAATATATTAGGCTTATCAAGTCAAGCGTATGTATCTTAAATCAGAGGAGGCTATTCATGAATATTGAACTTAGAAAGCAGATGGGGAGCGTAATTTCCGGCGTATTGATCGCGTACGCTATAACTTGCATAGTTTTCATAGGCTATGCGATACTTCTTACATATACCAATATCACAGAAAATCACATATCGCTTATAGTCACGATTACAAGCATTATATCTGTTATTGTTGCGGGGTTTGATGCGACCAAAAATGCTACAGGCAGGGGCTGGCTATGGGGTATGATTGCGGGCGTTATTTATGCTGTGATACTTATTGCGATTATGACATGGGTTCAGCGCGAGTTTAGAGTCGATTCAAGAGCGGTGACTCTTTTGATCTTGTCTGTTGCGGGCGGCGGGCTTGGCGGCGTGATAGGGATAAATTTTAAGAGGTAAGCTGTGTAAGTTTGCGAATTTATGATAAATCGCCCTGTGTATTATGTTACATGGGGCGATGTTTTTGCGAATGAACGAGGGCGGTCACCGAGCCCGGTGTGTGTTCCTTACAGTTAGAATAAAAGATTAGCCTGACTAGCTCAGATATGTTATACTGTACTCATTAAAAGCGGTAAGGAGTAGTCAATGGCTAAATGGATTTTGAAGCGAAAAAAAGCTGATTTGGCGGCGATGGCTGCTGCGCTGGATATAAGCCCTATATTTTGCCAAATTCTGGTGAACAGGGATATCAATACTAAGCGCAAATGGAAAGAACTCACGAATCTTTCATTTGATATGCTTGAAGATATAGAAGTGATGAAGGGCGTTCCGGAAGGTTTTAAAATTGTGAGAGAAGCCATATTAAAGGGCGAGCGAATTGTAGTATATGGCGATTATGACGCAGACGGCATCATGAGCACATCAATTTTAGTCAAGGGCCTGTCTGTACTTGGGGCATCTGTTGGGTACTATATACCTGATCGGGTTGAGGAAGGCTATGGGCTGAATATGGACGCACTTTCGCGTGTTTATGAATCAGGCTGTGACTTGCTTATACTTTGTGATACAGGGATATCAGCCTATGATGAGATTGAAGAGGCGAAATCGAAAGGAATCAAAGTTATAATAATTGACCATCATGAGCCGCCAGTTTCTTCTTGTGGTAATACGCACATAATCCCTCCGGCGGACGCGGTTATTGACCCTAAGCAGTCGGACTGCTCATACTTGTTTAAGCATATGTGTGCCGCAGGGCTTTGTTATCGCTTTGTGAAAGGGTTTTATGAGCATTCTGAGATAGAATTTCTACTGGACAAAGAACTGCTCATAATGGCGGCGATTGCCACATTCTGTGACATTGTGGATTTGACTGAGGACAACAGGGTAATCGCATACAATGGGCTTGAGGCGCTAAACAGTGGCGATATTCCCAATGAAGGCCTGAAAGCGCTTATAGGCCAAAGAAAATACAAAGGAAAGTACATAGACGAATTTACCATAGGATTTGTCATAGGCCCTTGTATAAACGCATCAGGAAGGCTTGAGCGGGCGTCGTTGTCAGTGGAGCTTATGTTGAGCTCCGATACAAACAAATGCGTAGAATACGCCAAGGTTCTCAGTGAGTTGAATGAAGAGAGAAAGCAATTAACCACGGGTTCGTACGAAGTCATTTTAGAAGAGGTAAAAGCAGCGGAAAAATTGGATAAAGTAATTGTCGCATTCAACGAGGAGCTTCATGAGAGCATAGCAGGCATTGTTGCCGGGCGTATAAAAGAAAATCTGCACCGCCCGGTCATTATGATTACAAAAAGCGAGGACGGGGCGAAGGGCTCAGGGCGCTCCATAGAAAGCTATAATATGTTTGAGGCACTGAGTGAATGTAAAGAGCTTTTTACGCGCTTTGGCGGGCATGCTATGGCGGCCGGATTTTCACTGCCTGTGGAGAATATTGATAAATTGCGGGCAAGGCTTAATGAGAATTGCAGCTTGTGCAAAGCGGATTTTGAAGAAATTATTCATGTTGACGCGCTAATCCCCTTGGACGGTATAACATTCAGGCTCTATGAGGAACTGAGAAAAATTCGCCCGTTTGGCAAGGCTAATAAAGAGCCGATTTTGGGGAGTCAGAATGTAACAGTGCAAAGTATAAGGCCAATAGATGAGAAAAAGACCTTGATTTTCACATTCAAAGCAGAGAGCGGGCGCACGATAAAAGGTGTGGCATTTGGCAAGAATGACTACTTCAGAGAAATTATCAATGCCAGCTTTGATGAATATGACAGTGAGAAGATTTTGTCCGGAAATCTAGCGAATTTGGAGCTACGCTTGGATATTCTTTACTATATTACGATAAATGAATATAATAATGATGTAACATTGCAGCTTAACTTGAAAGATTTTCGAGTGCCTACGGGCGCTTAGATACATAAGAAATGGGGAAAAAGAATGGATTTTACTAAAGTGATAAGGACAATACCGGATTTTCCGGAAAAGGGCATAATGTTCAGAGATACTACAACGCTATTCCAAGATGGAGAGGCTTTCAGTGCGGCTATTGATGCTATTTGCGAGCGATTGGAAGGCATTGATTTTGACCTTGTGTCTGGGCCGGAGGCCAGAGGCTTTGTGTTTGGCACTCCTGTGGCGTACAAGATGAAAAAAGGCTTTATAACTGCCAGAAAGCCCGGAAAGCTGCCGTATAAGACTTTGTCCAAGTCATACGATTTAGAGTATGGTTCAGCGACATTGCAAATTCATGAAGATGGGATAAAACCGGGGCAAAAAGTAGTGATCGTGGATGACTTGCTGGCGACAGGGGGCACATGCAAGGCTCTTTGTGAGCTTATAGAGCAGTGCGGCGGCATAGTAGCGGCTATTGTATTCTTTATCGAGCTGGAAGGGCTTAAAGGACGCGAAGCGCTCAAGGGGTATGATATAATTTCGATGGTTAGATATTAGAAATTGAAGCAGGTGACATTACAATGGAGATAATTTTCGCCACAAAAAACAAAGGCAAATTAAAAGAGATAAAAGAAATACTGAAAGACTACACTGTGCTTGGCATGGAAGAGGCCGGGATTGACATTGATGTTATTGAGGACGGCGAAACCTATGAGGAGAATGCGCTGAAAAAAGCGAGACAGATAATGCAGGAAGCAGGGAAGGTTGTGCTGAGCGATGATTCGGGCGTGGAAATAGACTATTTTGATAAAAAGCCCGGTGTGCATTCCGCGTATTTTTTGGGGCAGGATACGCCATATACGGAAAGAAACGCTATTATCTTGGATATGCTTAAAGATGCTAAGGGCAGCGCTCGCAGCGCCAGATATGTGGCTGTTATTGCGGCGGCCTTTCCCGATGGGCGAGAGTTGACTACCAAAGGGGTTATGGAAGGTTATATCGGACACGAGGCGCGCGGTGAAAACGGTTTTGGCTATGACCCTATATTTTGCCCGGAAGGGCATACGCGATCCGTGGCAGAGCTTTCGAACGAGGAGAAAAATGCGATAAGTCATAGAGGAGCGGCGCTTAGGAAAATGAAAGGTCTGCTAGAGGGTGTCGATACTCTCTAGGGTGTGTCGTCAATAGATTTTCAAAAGTCTTTTCGGCTAATTTTCCGCCACTTTTCGTCGCCGCTCTCAGTACTTTTCGCGATGCGAAAAGCCGCCTTTCAGGCGTCCGGCCTTCTTGCCGGTACACACTTGCAGATTATCTCCGAATACGTTGAGTGCAAATCTTGATTTGCACGAATGCAATGCTCGCGCCTCCACTTGACTTTGCTTTGCAAAGTCTCGTAAGAATTGACGGAAAATCAGGCGCGAAAGCTTTTTTCAAAAATCTATTGACGACACACCCTAGCAGACGAGCAATATAAAGCTTAGGTTTTATCAATCGGTTGAGCTGCCGCACATGAGAAGTTTCGAAAATGGAGGCTTTTTAATGATGTTCATCGGAGCATAGATATGGAGGAGCTAATATGAGTTTATTCACTATAGCAGGAAGAAAAGAAATGAAAAATTTCTTTTTACAGCTTGCACAATATAATGATGATATCCTATCTGTGATTCTTGTGGGTTCAGGGTCTGTCGGCTTTACTGATGAACTTTCCGATCTAGACTTTTGTGTTGTAATCAATAATGACGAAAACTTAGAAAAAACTATGAATTATATTCAAGATGGCATAAGAAAACATTCTCCTATCATTGCTTTTCAACAAATGCTGCATAGAGGACTGCAGGTTTATATCTTGGATAACTATTTGGAAATAGATATAGGCTATGTAACAATTGACCGGGTATATGCACGGCGCGGTCGATGGAACGTGCTATTTGATAGAGTCGGCACAGTAAATAATGATATGGAAAAATCATGGAAGCAAAATTTAAATGATAACCGCGGCAAAACTTTCAGTGTGAATATAGATGAAGCTCTCGCTGAATATGCAGGCGAGATTTGGCATCCACTATTTTGTGCAACCGTAGCAATAAGACGTGGGGAATTTTGGCGTGCTATCGGAGAAATGGATATGGCACGAAATATATTGATTGAGCTAAAGGGACTCCGGCATTCTTTGGAAACTAAGCGATATAGAGATGTTGACCGCTTTCCTGCAGATGAATTAGTGGCTATACACAAATCTATGCCTACATGCTTATCAAGTGAGAAAATGACAGAAGCTCTTTGCCACCTTGTTGAAGCTATTTACGATGAACTTGAAGCACATTGTAAAAAATATATTATCATTGATAGAAAGCAAGTTAAGGAATATATCAGCTATATTCTGTGATTTTCAATGATAAAAAATGAAAACACCTTTTACAGAATGCGACAGAGCGGGGGCTGCAATCATGAGCAGAAGTATATTGAGAATGGCACTGTCTGGGGTTTTGTTAGGGAGTTTGTTTGCGGCATGCATGCCGGCAAGGTATTTGCAGGTAACTACACCAACAAACAGAGAGGCCGTTGTATCTGCGCAACAGCATACACTGTTGTCAGGCAATGAGGCAGCCTTGGAACAAATATCCAAAGGCCTTGTAATTGCAATGCAAATCGAGCCTCCTGCCATAGCTCCGGCAAGGCACATGTCACCAGCCGGGGGCTTTATGAATGAGCTTACGCACAATGGTCTGTTTCGAATGAACTACTCCGATCTTGAGCCGCTTCCGGACTTAATCATAGATTGGGAGGCTATTAGCGATACATTGTTTGAGTTTAGGCTTCGCGAAGGTGTGATGTTTCATAACGGTGAGGAGATGACGGCTGAAGACGTTGTGGCCTCAATATTCTATCTCAGGACTTATTTTGAGGCTAGAGCATACCATGGTAGTGTTGTTGGCGCTGAGGTAGTTGACAGATATACGTTCAGGCTTGACACAGGAGTGCCAAATGCCATGCTTTTCAGCGATTTGACTAATCAGGCAAACTTCATTCTACCGAAATCCTTGATAGAAGCGGGGCATGACTTTACAGCTCAGCCGATAGGTTCAGGGCCGTTTGTGTTTGACGGCTGGAGGGCAGGAGAGTCGCTTCATTTTGTGCGCTTTGATGATTATTTTGACGATGAGAGAAGTGCTAATCTTAAGTATGTCCATTGGAGAATTATTCCGGAAGGGCCTGCGAGAGCGGCAGCACTTGAAGCAGGCGAGGTTGATTACATAGTAGAAGTGGATTTTTCTGACGTGGCCAGGCTGCGAGCTAACCCGAACACTGAAGTTGTTATGATTCCCGGCACGATGTTCAATTTTATGCGGATGGACAATGAGATTCCACATTTTGAGAATGTCTATGTAAGGCGAGCCATTGACATGGCGATTGACAAAGAAGCTGTTCTAATCGCCGGTATGGATGGGTTTGGAATACCTGTTCGGGAGAACGTGCCTACTGTATTTGCGGGAAGTTCATCGGAAGGGGTCAGAGGCTTTGACCCAGAGGGCGCTATGGCTCTGCTTGCAGAGCATAGGATCAACCCGGCAGATATATCGTTTACGATGCTTGTGACCGGTGAAGCAGACAGGCGTAGAGGCGAGATTATTCAAGCAAATCTTGCTGACATTGGAATTGTGATGGTTATCGAGACGGTAGAGTCAGCAACTTTCTTGAATGCAGCTAAATCTGGTTATTATGAGGCGTTTTTTGATAGCTTTATGGCGTCCAGTTTGATTCAATTTTTGAGGCACATAAGTCATATAAACGGAAACCGGAACCATATGTGTGACGAACTCTATGCTTTAATCGACCAAGCAGTTGCTACGATTGACACAGAAGCCAGACTAGCGATATTGGAAGAGGCCTCGAGAGCCGCGAATGAACATGCAGGGGTTATTCCTATGCATTTAGGTAAAGTTATCAGAGCGTTTAACTCGAATCTTGTTGTTCCTGAGCTTTCCGCGACAGGGGCTATGCATCTGAATATGGTGCGCTGGGCGGAGTAGGGTGCTCGGGTATAATAATCTACATACAGATAAATTCTACAATGCACTGTGAGGGAGAGAAATGTTAAAGCCAAACTACAGTAACAGCATCATGAGCATCACAAATTCACTACTAAAATATTATGGTGAAAAGCCGCATCATGCAACATTGCCAATCGTGGATGAGCTGCTTGAAAAGAAGTATAAAAACGTCGCGCTTTTAATTATGGACGGCATGGGTATGAATGTTTTAGAAAAAAATCTGCCTGAAAATGCTTTTCTGCGAAAACATATAAAAGCTGAAATATCAAGTGTTTTTCCGCCGACTACCACAGCGGCGACGACTTCGATATTGACAGGCAAAACGCCTGCCGAGCACGGCTGGATTGGCTGGTCGTGTTATTTCAAAGAGGTTGATAAGTGCATTGATTTATTTTCGAATCACGAAAGCGGGACAAGCGTTCCTGCGAGTGAAGAGCATCAGTCCTTTAAGCACTTATCTTATGATAATATTTTTGATGTACTTGGTAATAAAGTCCGAACCTGCGCGGTGTGGCCTTTTTCTGAGGAGTACTTTGCAAACACTATGGAGGATATCTGCGAGCAGGTAAAAAGACTGTGTGACGAAGATGGAGAAAAGTTTATATATGCATATCATTACCAGCCTGACCGCAATATGCACGATTTTGGGGTTAGTTCTGAGTGTATAAAAGAAATGATGAAGGATTATGATAATCAGTTGGAAATGCTTGTAAATGAGGCCTCTGACACCCTGTTCTTAATAAGTGCTGATCATGGAATGGCAGATATTACGATGAAATGTGTCGAAGATTACCCGCAAATAAATGATGCTTTAATTCGCCATATTTCTGTTGAGCCGAGATGTTGTTCATTATATGTGAAAGATGAGTATTTGTCGGAATTTCCAAATATTTTTAATGAAACATTTCCGGATAAATTCTTATTGTTTACACATGATGAGTTTTTGCAAAGCGGGCTGTTGGGTGGCGGAGAGCAGCATCTGAAAGTTGAAGATTTTATTGGCGATTATGTAGCTGTAGCAGTATCGGATATTGCATTGTGGTATAAAGATGTCAATGGTGAATACCATGACTTTAAAGGCGCGCACGCAGGGTTGACAGAAGAGGAGTGGGCTGTGCCGTTGATAGTGGTGGAGAAGTGTGTGAAATAATAAATCAGCAACAGTAGGGGGCTGGAGGATATGGATATATACGTTACGCGGCACGGTGAAACCGATTATAATGTGCAGAAACGATATGCTGGCAGCACAGATATCCCGCTGAATGACAATGGCATATATCAAGCGCGGGAACTTGCGAACAAACTGGCATCTACTGAGTTTGACATAATTATTACATCGCCACTGTTACGTGCAAAACAAACCGCAGAGATAATTCACAATTCAAATGGTGTACCAATGATAGTAATTCATGAATTTGCAGAAATAAATATGGGAATATATGAAGGATTAACACGAGATGAAGCACGAACTCAATATCCGGATATTTGGGCAAGATTAGGCTCACGGCCATCTGATGATGCTCCGACAGGGGGAGAAACACACCGGCAATTTGACGCCAGAGTCGCCAACGGAATAGCTAAACTGAAAGTAAATCATAGTGAAAACAGAGTGTTTTTAGTGTGTCATGCTTTTGTAGCAAGAGTTATTAACAAACAAATAAAAGGGCTTTCTTTTGAAGATATGCATGCATTCACATTAGATAACTGTGACATTGTAAAATATACGCTATAGATATTTACATGCCAATATCAATATACGCAATTCTAGTGTAGATAGGCGCTTAGCCTACCCATCACCATTCGACAAATTAATCAAGCGTACATTGGCATTTGCCACAGGCGCCGCCACCTCACCAAATACAGCTTGAATCAATTGCCTTGAGTCCTTTGCAGATATGATTTGAATATCGGAACTTGCCCTTGAGTCCATAGCATGATTATCTCTTGGGATTATCGCTTTCGTGAATCCATGTTCCTGTGCGGCTTCAAGTTTTTGCTTTATCTGGCCCACAGGGCGTACTTTCCCGGTAATTGATATTTCGCCGGAGATTATTATGTCAGATGGGATTGGCAGTTTTAGTATTGCTGAGTAAATGGCGCAGAATACCGCACAGCCTGCCGATGGGCCGTCAATAATGGTTTGTGATGAGGCTTGTGCTGAAAAGCTCAGATATATATTATAATCATCTACATCGATTCCATGAACATTTTTAAGGGCGGCTATGGCGTTCTCAATAGAGGCCAGGGCCGTACTTTTTTTGATTATTTTTCCGGAGCGCGCATGTATTTCTTCGGTCTGCGCTATCCCGTTTATTATAAGGTTGCCTAGGCCTTTGCTTTTGAAAGCAGCAGCCTCTATTTCCGCAATTAAGCCTTTTTGACGTATGACAACAGGCACAAGAATACAGCCGACTTTTGGCCGCCTGTCAGACTGTGATACATTTAAAGGTTGAACATAGGGGATGTGCTCTAAGATGCTTTCGATATGGGAGAATTCTATTTGCGGCGACTTTGATATAATTGCTAAAGAGGCGGCGTTTCCGGCAATATTAACAGCGTCTCGTCCGTTTTCTGAGTATTCTGATATGGCCTCGGGTACTCTTTTATCGTACCTCAAGCCGCTTTTGTACAGCGCGTTTTTAGCGATTTTTATTATATCAGACTTGCCAAGCGGCCTGAAGTGTATTTCGCGGCAACGGCTTCTAAGCGCTTCCGGAATATCCAACGGGTCCTTGGTGGTAGCGCCTATGAGCCTGAAATCAGCCGGCAAGCCATTTTCAAAGATGTCGTGGATGTGCTTTGGTATGTTCTTGTTGGATTTCGAATAGTACGAGCTTGAGACTATGACCTTTCTGTCCTCTAAAACTTTCAAGAGCCTGTTGAGCTGTGTATTGTTAAGCTCGCCAATTTCGTCAATGAATAAAGTTCCGCCGTGCGCCTTTGTTGCAGCACCTGCCTTGGGATGGGGGATACCTGCCTGGCCATAGCTTCCCGCGCCATGGTATATTGGGTCGTGAACAGAGCCTATGAGAGGGTCGGCGATGCTGCGCTCGTCAAATTGAAGTATGGTGGCGTCAAGCTCTATGAATGGCGCATTTGCCTTGAATGGAGACAGCCCACTTTTTATAGCTTCGTCCAGCATTAGTCGTGCGGCGGCTGTTTTTCCCACGCCCGGCGGGCCGTATATAATTACATGCTGAGGGTTTGATGAGCACAGAGCCGCTCTGAGCGCAAGCAGTCCGCTTTCCTGGCCGATTATTTCACTCAAATTCTTAGGTCTTGTAGCCTCGCTGAGGGGCTCGGTAAGTTTTATGGCTCTCAGCTTTTTCATATCTGTAAGCTCTTTTTTTGAATCAATGGATAAGCTGCGCTTGCTGTCTGACTGCCCACTCAGATTGCTAAAAAAATAAACGCATACTATGAATATAAAAATAAGCTGACTAAATAGCAGTATCCAACCTAAAATTTCCACAAAATCACCTCTTGTGGAAGTGTTTACCTTATTTTGGGAAATTAAACATAAAGAGATGTGAGGAGCATATGAAAAGAGCCTGTTAGATATTGTCCGACAGGCTCTTTTTTATATTTATATATGGAGGAGGAAAAGTTTGAATGTTATACAAAAGTTTTTCTCTTACATTCCCAGCACAAACCACTGAATGACATATTACAGTCAATGATATCAAAGCCGTTTGTGCCTTTGAATCGCTCAACCAAGTCTCCGAGCTGTCCTTCAACATCGAAAATGCACCGGCAATCGCTACAGATAAAGTGATAATGCTCATGGCAGTTATGGTCGTAATGAGTAGAGCCATAGAAGCTGCCAACTCTAAGTAATTCACCGGATTCCGCCATTTGGCTTAAGTTCCTGTAAACAGTAGCTCTGCCGATGGACGGGTACGTTTGCGCAAGATGCTCGATAACTTGCTCGGCTGTTGCGTGTATGTTGAGCTCTTTTACTGCGTCGAAAATCAGCTGCCGTTGAATGGTATTTCTCTTGCCTTCCACCTTAGCTGAAATACCTTTGCAGTAAGCCGTTGAATGCCATTCCATGGCGTGCTTCGTCTTTGCACATTTCATGCACGGTATCGTGGATAGCGTCCAAGTTGAGTTGTTTTGCTTTTGTTGCAAGGTCTTTTTTGCCTTGTGTTGCGCCGTGTTCAGCCAAAACGCGCATTTCAAGGTTTTTCTTAGTTGATACATCAACAACTTCACCTAAAAGTTCAGCAAACTTAGCGGCGTGCTCAGCTTCTTCAAACGCTATTCTCTTATAAGCTTCAGCAACTTCCGGATAGCCTTCTCTGTCAGCTTGACGGCTCATAGCAAGGTACATGCCAACCTCGGTGCACTCGCCAAGGAAGTTTTGGCGAAGGCCTTCAATTATTTCAGGGTCAACGCCTTGTGCAACACCGATTCTATGCTCATCAGCATAGGCAAGGGTCTCGCTTGACTGCTCAACAAATTTTTCAGCAGGTGCTTGACATGGCATACAAGAATCAGGTGCTGCAGAACCTTCGTGTACATAACCGCAAATAGTGCAAATAAATTTTTTCATAATTCATTCTCCTTTACATATTTAGAGTGTTTTTAGAGTTTATTGATACTATGTATCATATGATACTAAATATCGAATCCTTTGTCAAGGGTAATTATAAAATTTTTTAAGAAAACTTTATGTTGTCATGGGAAATGTTTTATTTTCTTTATAGTATATAATAGAGTTACCGCGGGAAAAGGAGGCGAGGCGAGCATTATGCAAAAGTTTATTGAATCGTCGCTAAACTACATTGAAGAGAACTTAAAGACAGATATAACCGCAGATGAGCTTGCGAGGATAGCCAATTACTCTGTTGGGCACTTTTGCCGGCTGTTTGCTCAAACGATGGGCTCAACAGTTTCAAGCTATATTCTGAAAAGGCGGCTTGATCATGCTCTTATTGAAATCTCATCAGGCCGAACAGCAGTCAGTGTGGTGCTTGAATATGGCTTTGATACTTATGCGGGATTTTATAAAGCGTTTGTTAGAATGTATGGCTGCTCTCCAAAGAAATATTTAAGTATTTACAAAAAGTCGGAGGTATCTATTATGCATAGCGAAAAAGATATACAGAGCATCCTTGGAAACTGGGATGTTCCCAAAGGGGTAAATGTCAAAGATGTTTCTATGAGAAACTGGAAAACAGGTGAGGTTGAATGGCAGACTTGGGCGGTTGGAGATGAGTACTATCTCAAAACAAACGAGCGTTCAAAGATGATAAAAAATATACGAATAGCAAAGGCATTGAAAAAAGAAGGTCTGTCGTCAGAATTCTTGCCAATTCTCACAATATCAGGTGATGACTATGTTGATGGGGAGCATATCTTCCTGCTTACAAAAAAAGTCGGTGAGCTACTTGTCAATCAGCCATTGTCAGATGCTGAGACTATGCAAATGGACTACATTGGAAGCCACGAGAAGTTTGCGTTCAAACTAGGGGAAGCGGTTGCTAAGCTCCACAGTGCATTAAGGTCTGTACAAGATGATATACAGCCTTACGAAGCCAGTTTGTACGATCAAGGGTTAAAATCCATGTTGGAAGTAAAAGGGTATTCACAAAAGTATGAGATGGGAATAGGCGAGGCTTTTTTCGATGATTACAAAAAAGTATTTGGTGAGCTTTATGATAAGTTGCCTAAGCAGCTTATTCATGGCAACTTGACCGGGGACTCAGTCGTATACGAGAATGGCGAAATCGCAGGGTTTAAAGGATATGAAATCTATAATGTATCTCATGTGAGACTATTTGACATTGTTTACTGTGCGGGTGAGCTAAGTACTCAGCAATTTGAGTCGTATCTAACGACCTTGAAAAATATTCTGTCCGGATATGACAGTGTTGCGCCATTGACCGTGCATGAGAAACAATCGGTTTACTATGTGCTGTGCTCAATTGGAATGAACATGCTTGCATATTGTGATGAAACTTTAGATGTATCGAAACGAAACCGCGAGGCGCTGAGTTTTCTCGCGGAAAACAAAGAAAAGGTTTTTAACCTACTATAATACTTGACAGAGGTCGGGCTTCTCTCTAAGGAATTAAAAGAGAGAAGCCCTTTTTCATTAAATTGCAGTGAGGAAGACCCTGACTTTATGTTAATTACCTGTATTTATTAATTCCAATAGCTTTGCTTGTTTTAGTCAAGCATTAAACTGAGCACGAAAACACTTGCGTTTTCGCATTGACGAATGCCGTATGTTAGTTAACTACCAGCATCCACGGCCCCAGCCCCAGCCCCAGCCGCGGCCCCAGCCCCAACCACAGCCCCAGCCGCTCGGAAAACCACAGCCCCAACCTAACGGTCTACATCCACCGAACCACATATTGCGCACCTCCTTGTTGCTTAAGATATTGTATTATATGGAGCCTTGGACGGGTTGTTGCAGGGGTGCCTAATTATGGCAAAATTGTCAATAGCGTACTTGCCTTTAAGTGGGTGGATGTGTTAAGATAATTGGGATGGATACTATAGTGTTATCCAAAGATTTACAGAGATTCGGAGGAGGAGATTGGTTTGCACAAACTTATAAAAGAAGGCCTTACATTTGATGATGTGCTATTGATTCCGGCACATTCTACTTTTCAGCCAAAGGATACTGATATTTCAACCAGGCTTACTCGTGGGATTACCATGAACGCCCCTTTACTATCGGCGGGGATGGATACGGTTACTGAGTCCAGAATGGCGATAGCTATGGCAAGGCAAGGCGGCATTGGGATTATCCATAAGAATATGTCTATTGAAGAGCAGGCCATGGAAGTTGACAAGGTTAAACGCAGCGAATATGGCGTTATAACAGACCCGTTTTTCCTCTCTCCTAACCATTATGTATATGAGGCAGATGCGCTCATGGCTAAGTTTCGCATTTCCGGGGTTCCGATTACAGAAAATGATGTTCTGGTTGGCATAATAACCAATAGGGATTTGCGCTTTGAAAAAGATCATAACAAGAAAATCTATGAGGTCATGACCAAAGAGAATCTTATTACCGCGCCGGAAGGAACCACTATGACGGAGGCGCAAGAGATATTGACGAAGCACAAAATTGAGAAGCTTCCTATGGTCGATAGTAAGAATCACTTGAAAGGCCTTATCACGATAAAAGATATTGAGAAAACGGCTAAATACCCATATTCGGCTAAGGATGAAAACGGACGGCTGCTTGCAGGAGCAGCCATAGGCACTACCCCTGAAACGCTGGACCGAGTTAGGGCGCTTGCAGAGCGTAAGGTGGACGTTGTTGTTGTTGATACGGCGCATGGTCACTCTCAATTTGTTATAGACAAAGTCGCTGAGATTAAGAGGGAGTTCCCTGAGCTTCAAGTAATTGCAGGGAATGTTGCTACGGGTGCCGCGACATTGGCGCTTATCAAAGCTGGGGCTGATGCGATTAAGGTAGGCATAGGTCCGGGCTCCATATGCACAACGAGAATCGTTGCAGGCATTGGTGTTCCACAGATTACAGCCATTTATGACTGCGCGCAGGTAGCCGCGGAGTATGGCGTCCCAATAATCGCTGACGGCGGAATAAAATACTCAGGTGATATCGTAAAAGCTATTGCTGCCGGTGCTGATACAGTGATGATAGGCAGCCTCTTTGCTGGGTGCGACGAGAGCCCGGGCTCAATCGAGTTGTACGGCGGGCGTAAATATAAGACTTTCAGAGGCATGGGTTCACTAGCTGCCATGGAAAAAGGTTCGAAGGACAGATACTTCCAGGAAGAAGCGAAAAAGTTTGTTCCGGAGGGCGTTGAAGGGCGTGTTGCATACAAAGGCGAGGTTGCAGAGGTCGTTTATCAATTAATAGGCGGGCTGAAGGCCGGTATGGGGTACTGTGGGACAAGGACGATTCATGAGCTGCGCACCAATTCACAGTTCATGAAGATTACCAGCGCGGGTCTCAGAGAGAGCCATCCGCACGATATTCATATAACCAAAGAATCGCCAAACTACAGCATTGAAAATTCCAGAGACTAGAAGGGTTTGATAAAGATGGGACATGAGTTGATTATTGTACTGAATTCAGATGGGCATAGAGGCATCGCTGTGGCGAGAGCTGTGAGGGAATTACAGGTTTTTTGTGAGGTTTTAAACAGCGATGCAGATGTTGATAAAATAAAGAAGAAAAACCCGAAAGGGATAATCGTTACGGGAGAGCCTGGTGCAACGAGTGAAAACTTATCAGCGCTAAACATACCTCTCTTATATGCGCATGACGAACAAAAAGATAAAATATCAGAATTCTTATTCAAAACCTGTGGCCTAAAAGGTGACTGGATTATGGAGGACGTGGCTCCTAAGCTTGTCGAGTCTCTTAGGGAAAAAATCGGTGAAAAGAAAGTCCTTTGTGCTTTGTCAGGTGGCGTTGACTCTACTGTGGCGGCTATAATGCTCCATAAAGCTTGCGGGAAAAATCTGCACTGCATATTTGTTGATCATGGTTTGATGAGGCTCCATGAAGGCGACGAGGTTGAGCGGATTTTCACAAAGGATTTTGATATCAATTTCACCAGAGTAAATGCCCAAGATAGATTTTTGGACAAACTTAAGGGTGTTGCAGACCCTGAACAAAAGCGCAAAATTATCGGTGAAGAGTTCATTCGTGTATTCGAAGAAGAAGGCAACAAAATAGGCGCTGTGGACTTTCTCGTGCAAGGCACAATCTATCCCGATGTCATAGAAAGCGGCAAGGAAGGCGCGGCTCTGGTGAAGAGCCATCATAATGTAGGCGGCATTCCCGATGTTATAGACTTTGGCGAAATTATTGAGCCGCTGAGAGATTTATTCAAAGATGAGGTTAGGAAAGTAGGCTTAGCCTTGGGAATAGACGAGGAGCTCATCTTCCGCCAGCCTTTCCCTGGCCCAGGCCTTGCTGTGCGTGTAATTGGTGAAATTACAAAAGAAAAATTGGATATCCTGAGGCACACTGACCACATATACAGGGAAGAAATCAAAAAAGCCGGCCTTGATCGAAAAATTTGGCAATACTTCACCGTATTCACAGGCCTACGCTCTGTAGGCGTGAAAAATGACGCACGTTCATACGGATATACCATCGCGTTGCGCGCTGTTAATAGTCTATATACTGTGACGGCAGACTGGGTGAGGATTCCGTACGAGACGCTTGAGGTAATATCCGAGAGAATAACGAGCGAGGTTGTTGAAGTTAATAGGGTGGTGTTTGATATTACAGGGAAGCCGCCTGGGACTATTGAGTGGGAATAATCAAATGAACACTACAAATTTTGATTTTACGAGGGCTGACACCTGCTGATAGCCACCATGGCGATGGGTACCACCAAGAAGGGCAGGCAAATGCAAAACATTTGACTTTTCGCGAGGCGAAAATGTACTGAACTGTTTATAAAACCATATGAAAAGAGCTAGCTGGTTTTAAGTGCCGGTTAGCTCTCTTTTTTTGCCCTATTTTCATGGTAGAAAACTATTTTTCCTCTTTGAGGCTTTCTACAATGAAATTACGTAATTCTTGGGAGGGAGGGGCCGTATTTGGAGGGTATCGCAGAGAAGCATAAAGAACATTCATACTCATCTCAATCCCGTCCCCTATGTCCCTTTGGAACGGCCAGTAGCTTTATCGCGGCTCCCAAGACAAAAGTCCATATATCGAATCGGCTGACTACATTGTCGCTGTCTTTATGGATAGTTGAGGCTTGTTCGTAGAGCCCGTCGAAGATTTGGTCGAGTTCTTTTGGGTCGTACATGTTGTAGAGCTTTTCGTAAACGTTTTGGAATGAGATGCTTAGTGCGCTGCGCGGGGCGAGCTTGAATTTGCCATCAGGGGTTATTGCCCAATTAAAATAATTGTGCTGGTTAGGCGGCATTTTCAGGCGATAGGGTTTGATGTAGCGCATGTTTTTTTCATAGTACAAAATGTCCTGGCCGAAAAGCATCGAAGAGACGATTGCGGCGGCAGGGGAGAAGCAGAAAACTTTATGTTGCAGCAGTAATATACTTTCTTTGTGTGCAGCAATGAACTCCATAGTAAAGCCGGGGCCGTCGAAGTTGATTATGCTGCGGATTTTGGTTTTATATTCGACATCGATTAGAATGGCGGCACACAGAGCGAGGTGCCCGCCTTTTGAGTGGCCAACAATTCTAAATATTCCTTCGTTTTTATCCATTTCGCTTTGAAGGTACTTGAATGCAAGCTGTCTTGAAGGTATATCGTTTAGGGAGAGCTTCACGCTCTCGTACCAGCCTTCCAGCGAGTCATCGGTGCCTCTATAGCCTACGACATACTCTCCTTGACAAAGCTCAAACGTAAATGCCGCGAATTGTGAAAATCCGTCATTGTTATAGGTAAAGCCTGTTATTTTTATGTCTTTGTAACGTCTGTTTTTTAAAATATAGTTGAAAAAGCTTGAGTGCTTCTTATAATCCCCGAGTGCTCCGGACTTAAAGCGTGAGCTCATGAGCTCGTTATTATCTGTGTCGACGAGAAGCCCGGCTACTTCGCCCATGGTTTTGCCAACGGGCTCAATAGAAAAAGCTCCCTTAAACCTACGAACATCAGGTCCTGCGGGCGCAAAGGAAAAAATGGCGAAAACCAGCCCATCTGTTTCAGTATATGGGTGTTCTTCGCCAATCGGCGGCAGATTGTAGTTTGATAAATGTCCGAGTATGTTTTTGTTCATATGGACGGCCTCGTTTGGGAGCTATTTTTTTGGAGGCCTGGGGCCCACAAATTGATAGTAGTCAGTCTTGATATTTCCGTTGTACAGCTTTCTTTTTTTCGTCGCTCTGCGCTTCATGTACTCCTCAATTTCTTCATCCGTTGTGAGAATATACATTGACCATGAAGGATTTGCGTCCATAAATCGCCGGAATCCTGCATATAGTGCTTTTATCTCGTCAAAATTGCCTATACGTGCGCCATAAGGTGGATTTGAAATCAATACGCCATAGTCTCCGGGTGGCTTGAACTCAGCAGCTGCATGAACTTCAAAATTAATAATGTCATCAACACCTGCAAGCTCAGCATTGACTTTGGCTTGTTCGATGGCTTTTGGATCAATGTCAGACCCATAGATTTCTGCCTGAGCGTCTGTATCTATTGCAGCATATGCTTCTTGGCGAGCCTCTTTCCAGAAGGAAGATGGAATATGCGGCCAGTTTTCTGCTTGGAATTTGCGAGTGAGGCCGGGCGCTATGTTTTTTGCTACCATGGCGGCTTCAATAGGAATTGTACCTGAACCGCACATAGTATCTGCCAAAATACGGGTTTTATTCCAGTAGCTAAGGTCAATCAAAGCATGAGCCAGCGTCTCTTTCAGAGGCGCGGAAACAGAAGTTTCCCTATATCCACGCTTGTTGAGGCCGGGGCCTGTGGTATCTATCGCGATGGTGACAGTATCTTTCAATATGCCGACTTGAATTTTATACTCAGCGCCGGTTTCTTCGAACCAATCCACATTATATTTTTGCTTGAGCTTCTCAACGATAGCTTTTTTTGTAATTGCTTGGCAATCGGAAACTGAAAAAAGCTGACTTTTGACTGATTTGCCCGTAACTATGAACTTAGCATCCTGTTCCAGTAAATCGCCCCAGGGCAGTGCTTTGACACCTTGGAACAACTCTTCAAAGCTGGTAGCTTCAAATTCTCCAAAATTAATCATAACTCTATCCGCGCTTCGAAGCCATAAGTTGCTTTTTGCCAGGGCATAAAAATCCCCTGTGTAGTCTATTCTGCCATCAGATAGTGATATATTTTCTATACCTATACTTTCAAGTTCGCGTTTGACAACGGCCTCAAGCCCAAAGGTAGTAGTTGCAATAAGTTTAATTTCCATAAGTCGTGGCCACCTAATCATTTTATTCCCACAGGCCGGAGCAGAACAGAAATGTTGACATCTCTGTATTCGGCAGGTACCGCAGGGTAGTTTGCTTTGTATGATTCTAACACAATGGTGGGGCGGTATCAATGAAAATATTTGTGATAAGATAAGTTGCTGTGGAAGTTTGATAGGGAATATGGTAAAATGTGCGTAAGAAATGAAAATATAAGTTAGGTGAATCTATGAATATGAGCATACGGTATAGTTTTGAGTTGACTACTGAATCAGACTTATATGAGCTTTATGAAACACTCGGCTGGAATGACTTTTTAGGGCTTTCCCAAAGTCAACTGGTGACAGCGATGGAGCAGAGTTTTTTTGTGGTTTACGCATATGAAGACAACAAGCTTGTCGGCATGGGGCGGGTCGTCTCTGATGGAGTTATAAACGCCTATTTGTGTGGATTGAGCGTGCTGCCTGAGTATAGAGGGCAGGG
>Ga0123355_10001195_pt1 | contig 36126 bp, 47 predicted proteins | sample TergutEmb28metaG_3_FD_89872 | JGI IMG/M metagenome (GOLD analysis project Ga0123355, IMG submission 89872) | Embiratermes neotenicus P1 segment gut microbial communities from Petit-Saut dam, French Guiana - Emb289 P1 | ecosystem: Host-associated > Arthropoda: Insects > Digestive system > Gut ...
GAAGGGAAGGGTGGGGGGGGGGGGTGGGGTGGGAGTATAATTTTAGTTATTATTCAACAAAGGAGAACGCTCATGAACTCTATCCAAGAATTCACCCTGCGTGACTTCACCATTCACATCATCGAAAAGCCTGCGTTTGAAGCAATTGGTTTCATGCGGCATGTGAAACTGGACGGCGGCGACATCTCAAAATTTATCGCAGAACTGACCGAAAGCGGTCAAATGAGCAAGCTAGCTGCAACACAGCCCGAGCCGCAGCAAATTTGGGTTTGCTTGCTCGACTGCAACTACGCACCAGGCAAAAAAGCTTGTGCGGTGTGCGACCGCAGCTGTGAAGGTTTCCATACCCGCTGCTTGGTGTGCGTGAAAAAAACACCAGCGCATGATTTTTCGGCCTTTGATGCGGATGAATTAACCACGTTGCACATACCCTCCTCGCTTTGGGCAGATTTTCAAAGCGACATCATGGAAGAGTGTGATTTTTACGATGATGCTCAAGTAATCGGCTACCCTTGGAATGAAAAAATTCGCCTGCATTTCGACAATGAACACGACTGGGCACTAGGCCAGACGAGGCATTTTTGGCTGCCGGTGAAAAAACCGAAATTGATGGATAAACTCCGCAAAAAATAAGGAGAATATACAGCATCGCCCAACAACTTTCGCTTGATTTTTGTCGCGAAGTGTGGTACAATATAAATAACACTTGCGAAAGGAGCAAAAGTTATGGCAACATCAGGCGAAATTATCGAAAAATTGGCTGGTAAGTTGAAGGTGTACGAGCTGTTTGCGCAAGCAAAAGGGTTCGATACTGAAGAACAAGTGAAGGCTGAACTCGAAAGACTATTTCAACAAGCAGAAGACCAAGCATAATCACCTCACCAGCAGCAACCCGCTGCTGGTTTTTTGTTGCGCAAAAATAAAAGCAAGTGCTTTTTTAGGGCACTTGCAAAATTTAAATCTTCCTGTTATGAAAGTGAATGTGCGAATATGTTCGCCGGGTTAGCCCAAGCGTATTATGGTCAATTGTGCATGTTTGCCATGCAGTTCGCCGTGCTCGTTGCCCAGCACTTGCAGGCTAAGTTTGTCGCTGCGGCTCAACCAGGTCACCTGCTGGCCGCTGTCGTAGCCGGGTTTAAGTTCATCACACAGCATGCTGCCGGTGTCGTTGATGCCCAGTTGCAGTTGCATGGCTGATTTCACGTGGTTAATGTCTAGCTCCCACAGCAGCATGTAGTAGCCGTCGTCGGGAATGGTGACTACGCCGCCGTGACAACCATAGCGACCTTGGCTATGATGCCGTTGCAGGGGTATGATTGCGCCGCCGCTGCATGGCATGAGGGTGAAGTGGTCGGCATAGGCACGCAGGTGGCTGCGCAATGTGGTTGACGGGGCTGGGGGCGGTGCGGCGAGCGGGCGTGGTGCAGGTGCGAGCATGGGCGTGGGCGCAGCGCGGGTGCTGCGGCAGCGTGAGCAGTTGCAAGATGCGGCCATATGGTTGCTCCTACTATTTATAATGAAGAAAGCCTGTATTTATAATTCTTATGTAGGTCTTAATGCATTGTATGCACCGGGTGCAGAAAATGTGCGCACGTGCCACACAATATTTACAAATCCCTCACGCATTGCTCTTGACCACACCCCACAAGCATGGTATAATATCAGAATGATGATGTAAACTGGGGGATGTTATGCAAACGTTGCAGATTCTTAAACGTAAAGCAGTGCTGGTGTTGTGGGCTGCTTTCACGGCATGGGGCTATTTTTGGATTACCTTACTTATTTACGACCGCACGCCAAGTTTGCTCATGGCAACAGTGTTGAATGCGTTCTTGACTATTTTCATGCTGCTGTTTGATATCACCAGCGATTTGATTTATCATGCGTGTTATAAATACATCAGCGGCAGCCGCAACTTTTTTCTTAGGATGCTCAATGGTTTTTTTGGTGCGTCGTCGATTAAATCAGCTGTATATTTTTTCTACATTGTTGTGCTGATTGTCACGGCCATTCGTGCTGCCCAGCCGGACTTCCCCATCTGGCCTGGTCTTTTTGGCGATGATCACTTGGACCCTTACCTGCTTTCGGTGCGCTATGGCATGTTGCTGTTGCTTGCGGCAGATAAATTCCTCGAGCAAATCACCCAGGACTTGCATAGCCACACAAAGATGGAGCAAAAAGCAAAAAACAAACTAAAGCCCAAAGAAGTTAGGACGAAAAATGAAAACACCAAGCAAATCCACTAAGCTGATTCTTTACGCGATATACTCCGTCTTTACGGCCGTGTTGTATGGCTATGCGATGTTCGGGGTTTTTGTGCGGCTCACGCGTGCAACGGATAGTTTTTCGATGTTACACGCCTATTTGTTGAATCTGTTTGTTATCGTGGTGATGTTGATTGCGGATAATCGCATCAACGACTACCTGCTCACGAAGTATGAGCCACGGCGGCGCAGCGGCTTTTTCACTCGCTTTTTGTATTGGGAGAGTTTGGTTTCGTTCAAAACCACGCTTTACCTATTCTACATCTTCATTTTAGTCATCTCGCGCGTGCTCACGCTTGAACCGCGGCTGATGTTTAATGAAGCATTTTATGGCTTTGTAATTTCCATCGAATATGGCCTAATTCTTGTGGTTGTGTTTGATAAATTCATAGACTACCTAACGAAAGATATTAAGCGCATAAAGAAAATCGCCGAAAAACTTCGCGGCACATTTAACACAAAAGGAGAATAAGATGCAATTTATCATGGGAGTTCTTGCAAGCCTTACTGCGACGGCTTTAGTCGCTGTCGTTAGCTACTTTCATTCGCGGAAATTACGCGATTTTCTCATACGCCGCCTGAGCAAACGACTCGGTATTGGGATTGATAAAATTTACGGTAATAGCAAAGATAGCAATGACGATGTTGCGCGCGCAATTCAAGATGCTAAATTTGTGAAGATTTTTGCTCCCCGAGGACATACTTTGTTGGGAGCCTACTCAGGTTATTTCACAAAAAACAAACCATGCAAAGTTTTATTGCCGAGCACTGATGCTGATGCTCGTTATTGGATCGAACAGCGAGTGCGCGAACGAACTGCTGAGCCGTATAAAAGCTCTCCCGAGGTATTAATTCGTGAAATAGATACTGCAGCACATGCGCTTTTAGTCTCTGCGCAAAAAGATCTGATCAGATTCAAGCGTTTCAATCACCCGCATATCGCGCGACTTATTATTACAGATGAGTGGGCTTATTTTCTCCCATTAAAGAAAGATGTGAGAACCAGTGAATGCGAAATGGTAAAATACTCGAGCTGCTCATTCATGTATGATTTTTGGAATCGTTATTTCGACTTGATTTGGGACGCTAGTCCCGACGCTAACCCTGATGAAATAAAAGAAGAAGGAGAACCCTCATGAACTTCAACCATCCTAACCTAGCCAACCGTGTCGCGGTCGTCACTGGCGGCGGCGGCGTGCTTTGCGGCGATTTCGCTAAGGTGCTAGCGGCACAGGGCTGCAAAGTGGCCGTGCTGGATCTCAACCTTGAAGCTGCACAACAAATTGCAACCGAAATCACAAGTGCAGGCGGCACCGCAATTGCCTTGGCCTGCAATGTGCTGGAGCGCGAAAGCATCGCTGCTGCACATGCCGCTGTGACGGCACAGCTGGGCAGTTGTGATATCCTCGTCAACGGTGCAGGTGGCAACCACCCCAGCGGCACCACATCAAAAGAAACCCTCGAACCCTGTGACCTTGAAGGCGTTGACGAAGGCGTGAAGACTTTCTTCGACCTTGACCCGCAGGGCATTTCACGCGTGTTTGACCTGAACTTCCAAGGCACATTGCTGCCCACGCAAGTGTTCGCGCGTGATTTGGCAGGCAAGCCGCATGCCGCGATTATCATGATCACCAGCATGAACGCCATTCGCCCGCTGACGAAAATCCCGGCATATTCTGCTGCGAAAGCAGCAGTGCATAACTTCACGCAGTTCATGGCAGTGCACTTTGCGCCGGTGGGAATTCGCGTGAACGCCATCGCGCCCGGATTTTTCAGCACCAACCAAAACAAAACCCTGCTGTGGAACGAAGACGGCAGCCCCACGCCGCGTGCGGGCAAGATTCTCGCGGCCACGCCGATGGGTCGCTTTGGCACGCCCGACGAACTGCGCGGCGCGCTGCTTTATCTGTGCGATGAGACTTACAGCGGCTTTGTGACCGGCAGCATGATTGCAGTGGATGGCGGGTTTAGTGCATACAGTGGGGTGTAGCATGTTTTCGCTGGAAATCACGCGCATGTACTGGATACTCGACGATGGCAACGACAACCCCGAAGATCTTTGTCTCCACGGTGACGTGACGGTGCGCATTGGCGATGCTGAGTTTGAAGACAGTTGCAGCACAAGTGCTTCAGCGTTGTTTTTGCTGCGCACACTAACAGAAGACCATGATTATGCACCTGTGCAAGTGCGCGATGTACCGATAATATCATGCTGCGGGCATGCTATGTGGCCGCAAGAAGACAGCGATGATGTATACATTTGCGGTTGTCCATATGGCACAGATTTTGATGTGCATCACGTCGATGGCAATGTGCAGTTGCATGCGCCGGGCATCAAAAAAGTCACCGTGCCGCTGGAAGAATATCGCAAAACTGTGCATGCGTTTGCTGATCAAGTGATGGCGTACTATCACGCTTGCCAGCCGAAAATCATGCCCGAAGATGACCACGAGCGCAAGGGTTACATCGCCTTTTGGCGCGAATTTGCGCGGCGGCGTGGCATTGCGTTGGAGGACAGCCCGTGTTCTGAGCATACTACATAAAAAGGAGTTTATTTATGGAAGCTGCAAGACAACAATTGTACGACGTGGTGAGGGAGATTCCGCCCAACCGCCTAGGAGTTTTATTGGAATTTGCGTTATATCTCCAGCAAAAGCAAGAGGATGATTTTTCAGACTTGTTGCATCTGTGTGCGCCCACATTGGCGTTTTGGGACAACGAAGAAGATGAGGTGTGGAATCTGTATAAACAACAACTCATCGCCCTTGAGGAGACCCCATGCCCAACATAACCGCCATCATTGGCAAAATTGGCGCAGGCAAAACCACACATGCCCAAACCCTGCCCGGCGTGCTGCTATCCGTAGATGATTTCATGCTGCCGTTGTTTGGGCAAGAATGCGAACTCATTCGCAAAAACAGACGGTTGGTGGAAGATTATCTCATCGCCCTTGCGCGGCAAATGCTCGAGAAAAACATCGATGTGGTGTTCGACTGGGGCTTTTGGACACGTGAAGACCGCGCACGGCTCAACGACACAGGTCTGCCCGTGCAGTGGCATTATGTTTGCATAGACGAACAACAGCGCAGCGGGCAAATCGCTCGCCGCAACGCTGAGATCGAGCAAGGTCTGCGGGCTTATTACGTGCACGAAGGCTTGGCGCAACGCTGCAAGCAGGCTTTCGAAGAACCGGAGGAAATCGATGGACTTATCCGCGTATAACCGCATTGCGATTTTGGGCGGCTCGGCCAGCGGTAAGAGCACTCTTGCGCGAAAAATTGCAGTCATTGGCGATTACCCAGTAATTCATCTAGACTACGAGAAATTCTTCCCTGGCTGGGTAGAACTGCCCCGCGACGAGGCCGTGCAAAAGCACGCACAATGGCTACAACAAGACCGTTGGCTGATCGAAGGCGGCGGGTTCTACGGCACGATGGAGTCACGCTTCGCAGGTGCTGATTTGGCGATATTTCTCGACTTGTCGCGCGTGTTGCGCTTGTTTCGTGCCATTCGCAGATTGCGGCAACCGCGCCCTGAGATGCGCCCGGGCGTGAAGCAATCGGATGCCACGCTGAAAGAACATCTTAGTGCGCTCTGGCGAATTCTTCGGCATCGCCGCAGGGAGCACGTGCTTGCCTTGCATGAGCGATACCCCCACGTGAAGTTCGTGCGACTAACCTCCAGAAAGGCGGTGCGCAACTTTGCAGCTCAACTTAAATGATTACCCGCGCATTGCCGTCATCGGTTGCCCGGGCAGCGGCAAAAGCACGCTGTCACGCAAGATTGCCGCACACACTGGCTACCCGCTGATTCACCTAGACTACGAAAACTGGCAGCCCGGCTGGGTGCCCACGCCGAAAGCTGAGTTCATCGCCATGCAAAAAGAGTGGATTGCAGGCGAGCGTTGGATTATTGATGGGCACTGGGGCGGCACACTTGAAGTCAGATTTTCGGCAGCAGATTTGGTGTTGTGCCTTGATCTGCCGCGGCAAGTATGCGCGTGGCGTGTGCTCAAACGTCGCGGGAAGAAGCGACCTGACCTGCGGCCGGATGTTATCGAAAGTGGGATTTTTACGAAAGATTTCGCGAACTTTTTCTGGTTTGTATGGACCTGGCGAAAAGAAGCTGCCCCGCGCGTACATGAACTGCGCGAGCAATACCCCAACGTCAAACTTGTGCATCTGCGCACACGCAAGCAAGTGCGTGAATTACTTGAACATACATTAACTAAGCACTAAGCATTAAGAACTAAGCACTGGAGGTTAACATGGCTGGTCATTCCAAATGGAACAACATCAAGCGCAAAAAAGAGAAAACAGATGCTCAGCGTGCGAAAATCTACACCAAAATGGCGCGCGAAATCGCCGTTGTGGTGCGCGAGGGCGGGGCTAACCCTGCCGAAAACTCTCGCCTGAAAGACGTGATTGCCAAGGCGAAAGCCAACAACGTGCCCAACGATAACATCGACCGCATCATCAAAAAAGCCAGCGGCGAAACCGGCGGCGCGGCCTATGAGAACATCATCTACGAGGGCTATGGCCCCAGCGGCGTGGCGGTGATTGTGGAAACCCTCACCGACAACCGCAACCGCACCGCAGGCGATATGCGGCACTATTTTGATAAATATGGCGGCAACTTGGGGCAAAGCGGCTGTGTATCGTTCATGTTCGCGCGGCAAGGTGTGCTGCTGGTGGAGCAAGCTGACGAAGAAACCCTGATGGAAGCCGCCCTTGAAGCAGGCGCGATTGATTTCATCGCTGAAGATGGCATGTTTGAAATTCGCACTGAGCCGAACGAGTTTAGCCAAGTGCGCGATGCCTTGCACTATGACTTTGCCAGTGCCGAAATCGCTTATGTGCCCGCGACGTATACACAACTGACCAGCGAAGACGATATCAAGAAAATGACCAAGCTGCTTGACATGCTGGAGGACAACGACGACGTGCAGGCCGTTTGGCATAACTGGGAAGAATAATGAAAACATAACATAAATTGGAGGACTATCATGCAACAAATCAAAGCACAGGGCATGCGCTTTGTGGATGAACAAGGCCGCGAGCGCATTTTCCACGGCGTAAATCTGAAGGGCAAAGTTGATGGCTCGAACATCGCCTGGCTGGATGAAGCGTTTTTTAAGCGAGCAGCAGCATTGGGGCAGCGTCTGCTGCGGCTTGGGGTTCGCTGGGCGCAACTGGAACCCCAACCGGGGCAATATAACGAAGAAGTGCTCAAGCAATATGACCAAATCTTCAACTGGGGCGAGCAATACGGCGTGTATATCTTTCTGGATATGCATCAGGATTTATATGGCTCGTTTGGCGGCAGCTGCGGCGACGGTGCGCCCGACTGGGCAACTCTCAGCGATGGCATCAAGCGCAAAAAGACCCGCTTTGTGTGGGCCGAAGGCTATTTTTGGAGCCGCGCTGTGCATCGTGCATTCGACCATTTTTGGCGCAACACACCCGTGCATGGCAAAGGCCTGCAAGATCATTATGCTGCGCTGTGGCAAATGCTTGCCGCGCGTTATGGCAATCATCCTGCCCTGTTCGGCTGGAACATCATGAACGAGCCCTTTCCCGGCACACCCGGCGGCAAGATGTTTCGCAAGCTGGTGGCAAAAATGGTGCGCATTGGTCTGGTTAGCCCGAGTCTTAAACGCATTCAATTTCTGAAAAAGTGGCGCAACCCAGATAAGCATGGCTTTAAGCTGGATGTGCTGACACCGAAAGTGATGGCGAAAGTTACCGGTGCACGCAGCGCGACGAAGATTTTATATAAGTTCGAACAAGAACATTATGGACCATTTATTGCAAAAATGGGTGCTGCTATTCGTGAAGTAACCCCTAAAGGCATCATCATCTTTGACCAATGCTATTATTGCAACTTGGGCATTCCCACAAAAATGCCGTTGCCGCAAGGCGAAGATCAAATTTGTTTTGACCCCCACGGTTACGACTTCATGGTGGACACCCCGGCCTACAAACACGCCAACAACCCGCGCGTGGGCTTCATGTTTGAACAAATGCGCAAAGCCCAGTTGGATTTCGGTTTGCCCGTGGTTTGCGGCGAATGGGGCGGCGGCGGCGAGGGCGAGAGCTTTTTGCCGCACATTGGCTTTTTGATGGACTTGTTTGACAGCTGGAACTGGAGTAACTGCTATTTTACCTATGGCCCTGCTTTGTTTAATAACCCCATTACGCGCTACCTGTCGCGGCCCTATCCTTGGGCGGTGAACGGCACGATTGACAATTTCAACGTGGACATGGACAGCAAAACCTTCACGCTTAACTACACGCCAAACGCTGGTGATGCGCCTACCGAGATTTTCCTGCCTGATGGCTATGAAAGCGTGCAAGCGGGCGACGCACAGGTGACTTATGAAAACAACCTGTTGAGCATTCGCACGAATGCCCCACAGATTGTGGTGAAGTATAAATAGTGCCATCTTTACAGAAGAAAGTGTAGGAGGCAAGTATGTAATCGCTCCGCGAGCCTTCCTCAGTCACGCCCGAGGCGTGCCAGCTCCTTCCAGAGGAAGGAGCTAAGGCTTTCTTCTTATGCTCTCATAAAAATCATCCACCGCGAAGCGGCTAGGTTTTTTTGGTTCTTTTTTTGCAAAAAAAGAACTCGCGTTCAAACTTGCGCAGTTCACGCATGGCTTGCCCGCTGAGCAGCCACACACCCAGCAGGTTCGGCAGTGCCATGAGCATGTTGAGCACATCGGCAATTTGCCACACGAGGTTCAGCTGCATGGCACTGCCCAGCACAATGGCACCTAGGTAAAGCAGGCGATAGGGTTTGGTGCTGCGCTCACCCAGCAGCCAGCGTGCGCCTTGCTCGCCGAAATATGACCAGCCAGTGAGCGTGGCGAACGCAAACAGCACAATGCACAGCGCAACAAAGTGCGTGCCCGCCGCGCCAAACACCGTGGCATAGGCCGCGCTTGCCATGGCGACGTCTGTGTGGCCACTCGCAAATGCGCCACTTGCGATGAACACCAACGCTGAAACCGTGCACATAATCAACGTGTCAATCACCACCTCGGCGATGCCCCACATGCCCTGTACGGCGGGCTGTTGCACATCCGCTGCTGCGTGAATCACCGCGCTGGTGCCTAACCCAGCTTCATTTGTAAACACGCCCCGTGCTACGCCGTAGCGTAGGGCTGTTTTTATGCTATAACCCACCGCGCCGCCTGCTGCTGTCCGAAATGCAAAGGCCTCGCTGAACATCAACGCGATACTCGCCGGCAATGCTGCGCGGTGCACGAACAGCACAATCAAGCTTGCCAGCAAAAACACGCCCGTCATAATCGGCACCACAAATTCCGTCACGCGGCCAATGCGCTGCACGCCGCCGAAAATCACCAGACCAACCAGTGCAGCAGCAATCGCGCCGGTGAGCCACGGTGAGATACCCAGGCTCTGCTGCACCGCTTGCGCCATGGCGTTGGCCTGCGTCATGTTGCCAATGCCGAAGGCTGCGGTGGCAAGCAAGATTGCATAAATCCCGCCCAAGTGTTTGCTGCCCAAGCCGCGTGCAAGGTATTCCATCGGGCCGCCCATCCATGCGCCGCCGGGCAAACGCCTGCGATATTTCAGCCCAAGTATGTTTTCCGCGCAGATGGTCATCGTGCCCAGCACAGCAGACAGAAACATCCACACAATTGCGCCTGGGCCACCCAAGCTTAAGGCGGTGGCAACGCCGACGATGTTACCCGTGCCCAAGCACGCTGCGAGGGCGCCAGTGAGTGCCTGCCACTGCGAGATGCTGTGTTTATCATTGGTTTGGCGTGCGGTGAGCAGGCTGCCGAAGGTGCTTTTATTCCACAGGCCAAACCGGCGAAAGAAAAACCCACGGCTGCGCACCGTTAAGTACGCACCCGTGAGTAGAAATAATAATAAAAAGAAGGTCATGTGCCAGTTTATGCGCGTGCTTTGTGCTTCATGCTTAGCTGTTGCGTAGCTTCACGAAAAAATCTTTGAGCAATGCCGCACTTTCGTCAGCCAGCAGGCCACCCTCCATGCGGGTTTTGTAGCTTGCATGCTTGTTGTCGCTGGCTGCAAACACCACACGCGGAATGTGCGCATTGGCAATTGCGCCTGCACACATGGGGCACGGCTCAAGCGTGACGAATAATTCGCATTGCCACAAGCGCCAGCCGCCTAGTGCCTTGCAGGCAGCATCAATCGCAATCATTTCTGCGTGATATAGTGCGTTTTTGCCTTGCTCGCGCTTGTTGTAGCCCTCTGCGATGATTTCGCCATCTTTCACAATCACACAACCGACTGGCGTTTCGCCTTCATCGGCAGCCTGGCGAGCAAGCTCGAGGGCACGGCGCATGAATGATTCATCGTTCATCATGTGTCCAACCGCCGTGCGTTGCCTTTTTCGGCCTTCACGGTTTCCCCAGCAAATGGCTCCATGCCGGTTGCGTCAAACTGAAACGCTGTTTCGGTCAGGATGCTCAGGCAGGCTTCCATCGTTTTCGGTTGCAGTGCGTCGGGGGTATCCGAGCAGGTGTGATAGTACGCCGGGGGGCCGGGATCCATGGCAGCAAAGGTGATGCTGCGCATGCCCAGCGCGGAGGAAGCCGCGGCGTCGCTTGCGCCAAAAAACACGGTGCGGTAGGGGATATGATAGCCTGCGTTTTTTGCGGCTTGCTTCATCATGGCAGCTGCTGCGGTGTCGTGTTTCACGGTGTTGGTGCGGTCGGAAATCATGATGGCCATATGGTCATAATCCGTCATGGTGTCCACGCCAACAAATAAGGTTTCCACGTCTTTGAAGGCCTCAAGGTTTTTCTTTGCAAAGTCTTTTGCGCCGCGCAGGCCGCTTTCTTCGCTGCCGCTGCACATGATGATCAGCTCGGTGTTTTCCAGGCGATTTCCGGTTTCGTGCAGCATGCGCGCCACAGCCATGGGCACATAGCAGCCTGTGAGGTTGTCGTTGGCACCCAGCACGGGTCGGCGGCGGTTTTCAAAAAACCAGCAGGCGATCAGAAACGGGCTTAACGCAAAGAAGATAATAGACAGCACAAAGTTGCTTTGCCCTTGCACCGTGCCGATGATTGAAATCACCATGCCAAACAGCACAACAGCAAGGGTGCTGGCAATCATGATTGCGCCAAGCGGCGGAAAATTCAACTTGCCGGCCAAACGAAAGAAGTTCCATTCATACACCGAGTCGGCATGGCCGCACAAAATCAGGCGACGCTTAATTTCACTGGTGGGTTTTTGCACGGCGATGAGGTTGTGTGATGTTTTTTTGCGAAAAATCGGGTCAAGAAATTCTTGATAAAGCAAAAACTGCAGCACCGCAGAAATCAAACCTACAAGCAGCAAAATCAGGCTTATCCACGCAAAATTAAAATAATATAGCACAACGGCGGCAAAGCCCAGCACAGCCACCAGCCGAATCCAACCCATGAACGCGCGCGGTGCAGTTTTGAATGGCTCAATGCGGGTTTCTTCGCAGCAGCTTTCAAGGTCTTTTTGCATCATCTGTTGGCTTTTCAGCTCTGCCGGGGTAGCCGGAAGGCGTGGGCCGCATTCGTCGCAAACCTTTTTGATGCCGCGCACGGCAAAGTTAGTGTATTCACGAAGCTTGGCGGGATAGTTGGCAATGCGTTGGTTGGCGGTCATGTGAATTTCTCCCTCTTGACATTTTTAGTTTTTTGGGTTAAAATATAAGCTTAGACATGATAATGGGGGATAGCATGAAAAAACACAAAGTATACTTGATTGCAGGGCTGGTGCTCGCCGCTGTGTTGATGATTACGGTGATACTCTACCACATGATACCCGGACGGCAACTGGAGCAAGAACCCGCCGTGACCATCGGCCAAACAGAGGCAATCACTGCCGAAACTGAAGACACCACGGTGGAAACCACCATTGCGGATGAAACCACAACAAGTCAAACAACACTAGCAACAACCACAGTGATTGCTGCCACACAAACTACAGTCACAACGCGTGCACCGCAACAAGCGGGATGGGTTTATCCCTTCAGTTTTCCGGGGGTTTACCCGGCCATGGCGCATATTCCCAGCGGCGATTCATTTTATCTCATTCTCGTCAACCGCCACAATGCACTGCCCGATAACTTCACGCGCAACCACTTAAACTTGGTTGCTGCAATACCTGGCTCTGCGCAGCGTTTGCATGCCACCGCAGCGCGATATTTTCATCAGATGTACCAAGCCGGGCGCACCGCCGGTGTTGTGCTCACCCCGCTCAGCGGCTACCGCGACACCGCGCACCAAAACCGCAATTTCAACAACCGCATCCAGCGCGAACGCAACGCAGGCCATGACATGGCTACTGCGGTTGACCTAGCTACCCGCTGGGTAAAACCGCCGCGCTGCAGTGAGCATGAAACCGGCCTTGCCATGGATATTGGGCAAATTAGCATGAATTTCAGCAACACGGCAGAGTATCGCTGGCTGATGGCAAACGCGCATAACTTTGGTTTCATCTTGCGTTATCCGCCCAATAGCATCCAGCACACTTATGTTAACTATGAACCGTGGCACTGGCGTTTTGTTGGCGTGCAAAATGCAACGGCGATACGCAACTCTGGTCTTGTGCTCGAGCAATGGTTGCGACGCAATGCTTAATGCTAAATGCCTAATTCTTAATGTTTTTTTCGGTAGCTTTGATAATAGACACAAGTAATTTGATTAATTCCGTGCCTTAAGCATTAATTCACGTTGTCTTTGGTAAATACAATCTTCAAGGTCAAAAACAAAATTTTAATATCCAGCCCAAGCGATTGCTTAGCAATATATTCCGCGTCAAGGGCAACCTTGTCGCGGTCGTTTACTTTGGCACGGCCGTTCACCTGTGCCCAGCCGGTTAGTCCCGGCGGAACAACATAAATGCCTGCTTCTTCCCGCAGCTTGCGAATACGTTCTTCTTCGGGAATCAATGGCCGCGGACCCACAAAACTCATGTCGCCGCGCAGAATATTCCACAGCTGCGGCAGTTCGTCCAAGCTTAGCGCACGCAAAAGCTTGCCGCTGCGAGTGAATTTGCCGTGTTTGGCGGTGATGTGTTGCGGGCGGTTGCAGGTCTCACACGGCATGGTGCGAAACTTAAAGATAGTGAAGATTTTATTGTGCTGCCCCACGCGCTGTTGCTTGAAAATTACAGGTGCGCCGTCGTCAACAAAAACCAACAGCGTGATGACGCCCAGCAGGGGCAGCAGCAAAATCAGCGCAAAAACGCTAGCTAATATGTCCAATAAACGCTTAATATTGTTCACTCCCTGCACTATAATAGAGAACAGCGAAGCGACTAAGCCCCACCGCAGGTGGCTAGTTTTTCTTTCAGTTGTGGTAAATCAATTTGGATGATATCCCAGATCATATACAGGTCAATGCCATCGTAATCATGCACAATACGATTGCGCAGATTATACATGCTGTGCCACGGAATGCTAGGATAGCTATCACGCAGCTCTTTTACATAAAGTCGCACCAGTTCGCCCATTTGGCTCAGGTTAAATACGCAAGCCTCCACCAGCATGTCGTTGGCGATAAATGACTCAAATGTAGCGCCACTGCAATAGCCCAGAGTTTTGTCAATATAGCCAATGAGCTTGCGAAAAATAATTTCATACTTATCCGCCATAAATCAGCACTCCTGTTTCGTTAATTTCATGTGCCACGCGTGAATCGGGTTGGACATTCGCCACGTCAATTAAATCAATTTCTTTTTGCAGCGCATCGCGCACATGTCCCATCAGACCAACTAAAGCAAGCCCGCGCAGTCCGCTATCTACGAGAATATCCACATCACTGTTTGGGCGCGCGTTACCTGCAGCATAAGAACCAAACAACACCGCGCGGCGTACGTTATTTTCCTGAAAAATAGGGATTAATCGTCGTTGAATTTCATCAATGGTATAAACGTCATGTTTATTCATGCTTTCACCTGGTTTTTCAAATACGCATTGATAAATCCATCCAAGTCACCGTCCATCACGGCCTGAATGTTGCCGTTTTCGTGCCCAGTGCGGTGGTCTTTCGCCAATTGGTAGGGCATGAAGACATACGAGCGAATTTGGCTGCCCCAAGCAATGTCCATCTGCACGCCCTTGATGTCCTCGATTTTATCTAGGTGTTGTTTTTCTTTGATTTCAATCAGCTTGCTCTTGAGCATTTTCAGCGCAACCGCACGATTTTGCAGCTGACTGCGCTCCACCTGGCAACTGGTGACAATGCCTGTGGGAATGTGCGTGAGCCGCACGGCCGAGCTGGTTTTGTTCACCTTTTGCCCGCCCGCACCGCTTGCGCGATATACATCCATTTTGATGTCGTCGGGGTTAATGTCGATGTTCACGTCGTCGTCAATCTCGGGCATAACCTCCAAGCTAGCGAACGATGTGTGCCGCCTGCCGCTGGAGTCAAACGGTGAACAGCGCACCAAACGGTGCACGCCGTTTTCGCTTTTCAAAAAGCCATAGGCATTTTCGCCGCTGATCATCAACACGGCGGATTTGAGTCCTGCTTCTTCGCCATCTAAAAAGTCAATGAGCTTGGCGGTGTAGCCGCGCCGCTGTGCCCAGTGGGTATACATGCGTACGAGCATTTCGTTCCAGTCTTGCGCCTCGGTGCCGCCTGCGCCTGCGTGGAATGCCAAAATGGCGTTATTGCGGTCATATTCGCCCGAAAGCAACGTGGCAAGTGTCATGGCTTCCAGCGTGGCAATCACGTGATTGGTTTGCTCGCGGCATTCCTCCAGCAGGGATTCATCGCCTTCTTCCACTGCAAGTTCAATCATCGTTAGCGCGTCTTCGTGGGCGGCATGCAGTTTTTCATAACCCGCGATTTTTCCCTTGAGCGCGGCAATGCGTTGCAGCACCACCTGGCTAGCCCGGGGATCATCCCAAAAGCCTGCGGCGGCGCATTGCTCTTCCAGTTGTGCGATTTCCGCTGCGGCTGCTTGCAACGCCAAGGCTTGGCGCAGGTGCTCTAGTTTATCTTGTTGGGCTTGCAGCTGCAAGCGAAGTTCGTCGAATTGTAGCATGAACCCTCCGAAACCTAAATTATTGTCATCTGAAGAAGTAAGGGTCTTGCATCAAATACCAGTTACTGCCCACGCGCACCAATGTGAAGAATCCGGTGCCATCATATGAACCCGCTGTGGCGTAAATCGTATATTGCACCACCATGTGCGCGAATTCCTCGATAGCAATGCTCATGCTAGCAAATTCTTCGATAGAGGCTGCAAAATTGGCAGGCAAGTCCGCTTGATTGGCTGCAAAAAACGTGGGGGTTTCCACGCGATGGCTGGTGCTGCCCACCACGCCCCACATGTCCAGTGCGCCGTCACGCATAAATTGCTCAAATGGCTCGCGCATGGGCTGCGCAACATCGTCATAGGGAATTGCGCCGAACGCCGACAGGTTAAACAATGCATCGGCATTGCGGTTTTCAATGGCAGTGAAATAATTGCGAATCACGCGCTCAACCGGTGTTGTGCGCAGGTTAAGCACCACAAGCACCACACTGAGTGCCAACGCCACAGCCGCAACCACAGCAATGATCGCAATGAGCAGTTTTTTTGTGTTGCCGCGAGATTTTTTTTCAGGGGCTGCGGGCATGGGGGGGAGTTCCCACAAAGATGAAGTTTGATTCTGTGTTGTCATGTTAAACCCTCCGGTATGTATAATCACTGTTTATTATAACACATTGCGGACAACAAGGCAAGGTTTTTTTGCAAGGTGATGAAAAACAAAACGCGCCGAGGTATACTCGACGCATGGTGTTTTTCTTAAAGCGTGTTTAATTCGCCATGCCTTCCTCTAAAGGCAGCTCTTTGTTTGGGACAATTCGCTCCAGCGCGCACGCAACCTGGCGAATAAACGGCAGGAACAGCAACATGGTCGCCACGTTATACAGCGTGTGGAACATGGCAACTTGGCGTGCAGGTTCAGTCCAAGTTGCTTCAAACCAGCCCAGTATACCCGGTATGATGAAAATCAGCGTGCCAAACACAATGCTGCCCACAATGTCAAAGATGATATGGAACAAGGCGGCTCGCTTGCTTTCGCGGTTGGCAGGAATAGAAGCGAGCAGCGTGGTAATACTGGTGCCGATGTTCACGCCGAGAATGATAAACGCGGATGTTTCAAATGCAATCGGTACCCCCGAAAGATGCGCCGCAATCAATATTCCTGTGGCTGCGGTGGAGCTTTGCACAATCGCGGTGAACACAAATCCGGCTAGCAGTGCAAGCACGGGGCTGGTGAAGTTGATTAAGAAAGCCTCGAATTGTGGCTCGCGCGCCAGCTCGCGCAGCGGCGAACTCAGCGTGGCAATGCCGAAAAACAGCAACCCAAAGCCAAGGATAATCCGTCCTAGCTTTTTTAGCTTGGGCTGCTTGATGAACATGTACATCAGCGCACCAACAAAAATGAAGAACGGTGCATACTGGTCAATGCGAAACGCAATGAGTTGTCCGCTAAACGTTGTGCCAACATTGGCGCCCAGCTTGATGGCGATCGCCTGTACCAAATCAATCAAGCCGGAGTTGACAAAACTAACGACCATGATCGTGGATGCTGTGGAGCTGTTGAGTATAATCGTGAGGATTACACCGAACGTTGCGGCAAAAAAACGGTTAGAGGTGGCGCGCTGCAAAACCTTGCGCATTTGCTCGCCTGCCGCTTCTTTTAAGCCAGCAGACATGATTTTCATGCCATAGATAAATAACCCAAATCCACCAAGAACCGGTAGCAAAACTTCCATTGTACCCATATCTCTATCATGCCTCCCGAGGGACAAAATAAACGCATTTTTGCGTTTTTGGGCGCAAAAAAGACCCTTGACAAATTTTATGCAAAAGAGCCAAGAATCACTGGTGCGAATAACCGCAAGGGTTGCTTCGCGTGTTGCTGAGAAAAAATATGCGATGGAGCACGGAGGGTGCCCCACCGCAGGTGGTGGTTGCGGGGACAGGACTTGAACCTGCGACCTCCGGGTTATGAGCCCGACGAGCTGCCAACTGCTCTACCCCGCGTCAACTTACCTATTATAACACAGTTCTTCGCCACTGTCAAGAAAAACTTTTCGCAAAAACTTGACAAGTTTGCAACCATAGGGTATAATGGATGAAATGGGCCTGTAGCTCAGTTGGGAGAGCGTTCGGTTCGCATCCGAGAGGTCGTGGGTTCGAATCCCTTCAGGTCCACCAGCGGCGAGTCGCCGCTCACAAATCGCGGTTTCCCTTTTGTGATTTTGTGAAACAGCGGCTCGCGAAACAACCCCTTTGGTTGTTCGCACCACGCCTGCGGCGAGCATCCTCGCGCGCAGGCTTTTTCTTTTGCTTAACACAGCGGCTCGCGATAGAGCTGCATCTTTTTATAGCATACTTACACGCCCGCGAGGCGCCAATCGCTTCGCCGCGTCTGTGTCCTATGCTGGTTTTGTGCATAGGACATCTTTAATATATGCTCTAGCTTTCAGCCCAGCCGCGTTCTTCCCGCACGCGCTCCAGATAGGCTTGGCGGTGCGCTTCTCGTGCATTTGAACTGCGGGCACGGTGCGCTGCTCTTTCGTTGCTTTGTGATGCCATGGTGATACTTAGTCTGCCGCGGCCATTTTCGTCAATAGAAAACCCTATACCGATATAATAATACGTTGGGTTCATCAAAAAATTGCGCGTGTTTTCTCGGCCGTATATTCTATCCACAATCACGTTAACCGCGTTTTGGTCAATCGGGCCTCTCACATTGTGTGACGACGAGTGCGCGCTGGTCACTTTGGTGCGATTAAAGCCAAACCAGCGGTGGTGTCGTTCTTGGTGCGTTCTGCTGTCTGATGCAGGGTTGCCTGAAAAATTATTGTCGCGCATGTCAAGGCTATGCTCAATGCTTGTGATTCGCGCCGGCACATATATCTCATACGGATGAATGCCATAATTAACGCGATGGTAGTTGATGCGCTGTAAAAACCACTGTTCCATTTCGTAATAATCCAGTTCGTAGCCCCGCAGGTCAAGCGGTGGAATCACAAACATGGCAGGATCAAGCGGCTGGTGGTAAAGTGCTCGAAAATCAATTGTGGCTTGCGGCGGCTGGCCCACGCTAATGCTCACCCCTGCGCAGGCGGATAGCGTCAGCGCTATGGCAAACACCGCCAGCAACGCGATGATTTTTTTCATTCCCGTTCACTCCCCCCACAACAATTTATAATCCTCTTGGATTACTGCAATTATATCACAAACACGTTTGCTTGTCAACCTGGACAAGCGTTGAAGGAGAACATCATGGCCATTCGCACAAAACTGCGCGACCGTAAGTTGCCCGGCTACACCCGCGGCGAGGAAATCTTCAATATGGTGTCACACATCAGCGGCGGCGGCTTTGCTGTGCTGGCGTTGGTGGCCTGCCTTGGCGTGGCCATTTGGCAGCAAAACAGCTGGGCCATTGGCAGCGCGATTGTCTATGGCATCACCATGATTGTGCTGTATACCATGAGCAGCGTGTATCATGGGTTGATTCCTGAAACACCCAAAAAAGTCTTCCAAGTCATCGACCACTGCGCGATCTTCTTCCTCATTGCAGGCACATATACCCCCATCGCCATGGTTTCGTTGCGGCCGATGCATCCAAACATCGCCTGGGGTTTATTCGCATTCATGTGGGGTGTGTGCTTCTTGGGTGCCACGCTCAACGCGATTGACCTGCGCAAGTTCCGCATCTTTTCATTGATTTGCTATATTGGACTTGGCTGGTCTATGCTAGTGTTCACACGCCAGCTGCTGGAGGCTATCCCGATGTCTGCCTTTGCATTTTTGCTTGGCGGCGGCGTGGCTTACACCATTGGCTCAATTCTCTACATGCTGGGCAAACGACGCAGGTACATGCACTCCATCTTCCACCTGTTTGTGGTGGCGGGCAGTGTGCTGCACTTTGTGAGCATCATTCTTTGTTTTATTGATGCGTAAAAGGGAGGTGCTGTCGATGGCTAGATTGCCCTATCAAGTTTTGGTTATTCTTTATTTGCAAAGTGAAAATCATATAAAATATTGCATATTTGAGCGTAAGAGCCCGAGAGGGCAGCTGCAGTTTGTCGCAGGCGGCGGAGAAGATGATGAAACACCGTTGCAAGCTGCGATGAGAGAAGTGCATGAAGAAGCCGGCATAAACAAAGCGATTTTTCAGCAGCTTACTTCAGTTTGTTATATTCCGACCAATATCTTCTCACAAAGCCAAAGGCAAGCATGGGGAGAAAACGTGTTTGTCATTCCCGAACATGCATTTGGTGCTAAAGTGGAGACAGAAAACGTGAGTATTTCAGACGAACATGTTGCGTTCAACTGGGTTTCATATGACGAAGCCATGGCTCAACTTGCATGGGATAGCAACAAAACAGCGTTATACGAACTAAATTGTAGGCTAAAAAATCCGTGAGAAGCAAACATGAACAACTTTGCCCCAACTCAACTTGAAGTTGCGAGATTGCCTGAAAACACAACTTGTTTTCCCTTGTGCGTGCCCATGATTCATGGTATACTAACTTTATCAAAAACAAGATGGAGGACAGGTTATGCTTAACACAGAACAAGCAGGAGCGCGCATTGCACAGTTGCGCAAACAAGCGAAATTCACGCAGGAAACTCTAGCGGAGCATTTGGGCGTTTCGCCGCAAGCGGTGAGCAAATGGGAAACTGGCACTGCCATGCCCGAAGTGGCACTGTTGTGCGCGCTGGCGGAAACCCTAAACTGCGGCACAGATGACATTTTGCGCCCACGAGAATGCGCGGCACAATCAGACTCAACCGCCTTTGCTTACGACGAAACTTTCACACCTGCACCCGCGAACATCAAGATGAAAGCCCGCAATGACGTGCGTATTATTGACTTGCCTGCTTGCAAGATGGTCAGTTCTGGTCGCGTGGGCTGGGGCGACGCGTTTGAGCCAGGCGGCCCGATGGAACGCTTTGACAAATGGTTCACCGCGTATGACAAAACGCGCGCCGACCGCTTTTATCCGCGTGATTTCATGTATGGTCCGGAGGATGGCGCGTGGGTTGAATGGGCCTTTGCGGTGACGGAAATCCCGACCGGCATTGATGGCTTGGGGGTCATCGACTTCCCCGGTGGGCTGTTTGCCGTGGCGGTGAGCGTAGACGCCGATGGCAAAGATCACGGTCGTGTGCACAACGGTATCAAAGATTGGGTGAAAGCCAGCAACTGCTTTGCCCTAGACATGAGCGACACGCGCTTTTGCATGGGGCACATTTCCACACCGCCCAAAGCCCGCGACGTGATGGGCTATCACCAAATGGATTTATATGTGCCGATACGCGTGCGGGAAGCAGGGGAAAAATAGAATTACACTAACGAGGCCACATGAACAACTTCGCTCTTACCCTCGCCTACGACGGCACGCCGTTTTGCGGCTGGCAGCTGCAACCCAATGGCGAAAGCATACAACAAAATATCGAGCATGCAATTGAACAAGCCACGGGCGCACACAGCCGTATCACCGGGTGCAGTCGCACCGACGCAGGCGTGCATGCGCGTGAATTCGTGTGCAATTTTTTCAGCAGCACACATATTTCGACTGAGCAATTGCCCGCTGCGCTGAATTTTTATCTCCCGCCGCAAATAGCGGTGCGGGCGTGTCGTGCTGTGCCGCAGAACTTCCATGCGCGCTACGACTGCAAGGCCAAGACCTACCGTTATCACATCCACAACAGCCCCGTGCGCGACCCATTTTTGCTCAACCATGCAACGCAAATCAGCCGCCCGCTTGACGAAAATTTCCTGCACACTCAGGCGCAAGATTTCATCGGCACGCATGAATTTGCAGCCTTTTGCGCGGCAGGCAGCAGCGTAAAAACCACCGTGCGCACCGTGACCCATGCAAGCGTGCACCGCGATGGCAACAGCGTATATTTCACCGTGCGGGGCGAGGGTTTTCTCTACCACATGGTGCGGATTATGGTGGGCACGCTGCTGCACCTGGCGGCGGGCAAGTTGGAGCCGGGGAGCATCCCCGCCATCATCGCCAGCGGTGATCGTGCACAGGCTGGGCCAACTGCGCCCGCGCAGGGCTTGTGCTTGTGGCAGGTTGAGTATTGACCACCTGCGATGGGGCTTGGTCGCTTCGCTGTGGTCTATCATGGCCTGCGGGAAAATCCCCACGGCCTCGGGCCGCACGCTCGTAGAGGCGACCTGCGGTCGTCCGTCCCCTTCAAAAAAACTGGCTTAAGATTTATCTCGAGAACCTTGACAAGCCCCTCGCACTGTGCTATACTTATCCCATCCTACACAGAAAGCGGTGAAATGATGGCCTACACGCTTGCCGGTATCGGCATGCTATTGCTGCCACTTGGCTTGACCATTGCTGGCATCGGCTATTTCATCCAAGGCAACATCATCGGTGGTGGAATATTTTCGTGGCTGGGCTTGCCTGGTCTTGCGCTGGTGCTGGTGCTGTTTGCTTTTCTTGGCCCCTTTTAGCGTTGAGGAAGGAGAAACTTGAATGGCTGTAGTAATTGGCCACGCGATAGCCGCATTTGGCGCAGCGTTATTTAGCATCGTGGGTTTGATTAGCCAGATAACGGCAGACGCTGCTGATTCCGTATCGGTGGTAATTTCGATTGTTCTGGCGGTGGTTGCTGTGGCACTGGGCGGCCTTGCGCTGTGGCACTGGATACGTTATTGACAAGCCCCCCGCAATGTGTTATACTGATGTTAATCTGCATAGAAAGTGGGTGTTAGGATGATTCAGAATGCGTTTCTTCTGCGATTAGTAAACTTTTTTGGGAGTATCGCGATGGTGCTTTTGCCCCTAGGTTTTACAATAGCTGGAATAGGATATTTCACGGTGGGGAATATCGGCGGCGGGCTACTTGGGCTGTGGCTTGGAGTACCCACCCTTTTGATGTTCGCGCTTGGTGCACTGCTTGGTATTTTGAGTTGATGAAGGAGAAAAACGAATGATAGCTATAATTATGGGCCACACAATGGCTTCGATTAGCGCAGCGTTTATTAGTATTGTTGCCATCATCGGTTTGGTGACGGTAGAAACTTCATCGCCGCTAGCTCCGTTAGTGTGGGTAATTGCTATTGGCTTGGCCGCGATGGCTGCGATACTTGGTGCCACTGCGTTGAACTATTGGTAAACCTATAAAAATAACGCCCCCTCGCTTGCGAGAAACGCTATACAGAAAGGAAACATAACGATGACTACTACTATTCGCGTATTTATACAAATCATTGCGCATTTTGCGCTTGCGATCGGCTTTTCGTTGCTTTGGGCGAACCTTGGTTAAGCTTAACGAAATCACACCCCTCAATCGGAGGGGTGTTTTTGTTGACAAGCCTCGTTTCTTGTGATATAATGAACATGGTAGCGTTGTCTATACGGTAGGCGGTAAATTCTGCCCCCGAAAGGGGGTGATGGAAAATGGAATACTTAGTAATATTAGTGCTTTTGCTAGTACTTATTAGGGATAATCGTGATTCATCAAAGAAATAAGCCGCCCCTGTCTCACAAACTAGGCGGCTGATTTCATTAGTCAAAGGTTTTGGGGGTTACCGCTTATACGACAACGCTATCCCTATACGATTATTATAGCATGCTTTCGCGCAAATGTCAAGCATTTTATGAGGGGCAACATGGCAAATCGTAAGAAAAAATCCCGAAAAGAAAAACCCTCCAAGCTCCCCCGCCTGCTGATTCTGCTGGTGTTTGCCGCAGCATTTGCAGGCGTAGGCTTGTTTGCGCTGGGCAATGTGCGGCTTTCGCCCGTCAGCGATCTGCAACTGCTCGGCCGCCAAGGCGAGGGTTTCCCCGTGGAGTTTAGCTATAGCCACGCACGCCAAGCCGCTGCCGTGGGCAACAGCATTGCTCTGCTTGGGCCCACACAGTTCGACATCGTCAGCCCGAATGGTTACTACAGCGTGCAATTTGCGCAGCCCTATGCCATGCCCGCACTGCGCACTGCAGGCAGCCGCGCCGTGTTGTTCGACCGCAACTTGGGGGATGTTATCCTGTTTCGTCGTGGTGGTGTGCTCACCGCGCGCGAGATGGGACAGAGCATCTTCACCGTCGATATTAATCGCCAGGGTGCCATTGCCGTGGCAACACGCAGTGATCGTGCCGCTGCCGAAGTTTTTGTCTATAACCCACGCGCCAGCCAGCAACTGCACTGGTTGGTCGAGCGCGAACATCCTGTGGCGTTGCGGCTTGCCGACAATGGCCGAGTGCTGGCCATTGCCCTTGCTGGCACCGAGCAAGCCGGTGTTTACGCTCGCTTTGTGGATTTCCCCCTTAACGCGCAGCAGCCTCGCACGGATATCCGTCTGCCCGGCGTGTGGTTTTATGATGCCGCGAGCGTTGCAGGCGGTTGGCTTGTTGTGGGCAATGAGGCGGTGTATATCATTCGCCATGGTGCAAATGTGGCAGAGGAGCTATCGTTTGGCGGGCGCAGCTTGTTGGGGTTTAGTTTGCAAAACAACGGTTACAGTGCCGTGCTGCTGGAGGACTGGGATAATCAATCGCTGCTGCGGGTGTATAACGCGCGCGGCGCACTTGCATTTGAGCAAACGCTCGCGCAGCACGCACACAGTGTGATTGCTCAAGGCAGGGCAATCTATCTGCATGTGGATGACGCGGTGTTGCGTTGGCGTTCGGGCGGTTTTTCGCGCAGTCAGCCGTTGCCGGCGGGCACGCAAAGCGTGGTGATTGCCGGGCGCGAGGTCTATGCGCTTTCGTTGCGCGCGGTGGAGCACATGCGGTTGCGGTGGGAGAGCTATGATGCATAAATAACACGGACGAGCTAAACTCGTCCGCTCTTTTTTGATGTTTTAATAGCGAATTATGTTACGCAACGCAGCAATAAACCCAAGCCCTCCGCCTAATAATATTAGTCCAGTTGGTAGTATAGTCGCTATGCTTGGCAAAGGGTCAACTCCAATATAGGGGGGGAGATATTGAAACATGAAAATCGAGAATAGCCCAAACATAATCACGCCAAGTGACCCCAAAAGGTTACCTATATGTATTAGCATTTTTTGCTTTCCCCCTGTTAAAAAAATCGCGAAATCAAAAGTGGGGATAGTGGCAAAAAACCAAACAATATCGAAGCTACTCCGCGCCCTACGCGACCATCCATCATATAACCCACGCCTGCCATCGTAAAGCCAACCGCGAAAAGCGTATACATAATTAAGATAGCAATTAACATCAGCACTTGCAGGAATCTACTTTCAGGCAGCATTTTACCACCGCTTTCTCTTTAGAGTAACACCAGTATAGCACAGCACGCGGGGCTTGTCAAGATAAAAATAGATCAGCAGTGCTGCAAAGCAATGCCCTAGCGCGTGTCTTCAAATATACGAAGTACCTAAAATCAGCATGTAGGGGCGGCAAAATTGCCGCCCGAAACCTCGACGAACCCATGTTTTTTATAACCCGGGCGGCAAAATTGCCGCCCCTACAGGTTGTGGTTATCTTCAAGTTTGGCGAATATGCCTATTTGAAGACACGCTGTTAATTATCCATACAACTTCCCACTCAATAAAAAATTTCCCCTTGAAGTTGTGTGTGAACTGTGATATAATATAATGAGAAAATAAGGGGAAGGTCTACCAATGCGCAAACAATTGGCCAAGCTAAAACATCGCTGCCGCATGCTGTGGCGGCTGGCCATTTGGCGTGGTCTGCTGCCGTGTGTGTACTACCTAGGCTGTTTGCGCCGCATTGATCCCAAGCTCATTTTTTTTGTGCACGACCACGAAGATGCCCCCGGCGACAACTTCGTGCCTATCATGCAGCAACTGCAGCAACAGGGCTATCGCTGCGAATTTCACGGACGCATTCGCGGCGTGGGGGGGCGTTTGCGGCAATATTGGGCATTGCTGCACTTTGCCTGGCAATATCCTCGCGCGCGCGCCGTGTTTTTGATGGAAGTTACCCGCCGTGTAGACATCTGCCGCCCGCGCAATGGCACGGATATCGTGCAGCTGTGGCATGGCTGCGGTGCGTTTAAACAATGGGGCTATTCTACCGTTGACCTCAAGTGGGGGCCAAGCGCACGCACCTATAAGCTCATGCCTGCTAATCGATTTTACAGCTATACCAGTGTCAGCTCACCCGAGGTGATTCGGCATTACGCGCAGGCGTTCAACAACGATCCTGCGACCATTCACGCGTGGGGTGTGCCGCGCACAGACTTCTTTTTTCAGCCGGGTATCGTGGAACAATGCCGTGCGCAAGTGCTGCAGGCACTGCCCGAAATCGGCGACCGCAAGATTGTGTTGTATGCACCCACGTTTCGCGGCAACAGCTTGGTTAAGTCGCGCCACGACAACGTGATTGATTATGACATGATGGATGCTGCGCTTGGTGAGTCGTGCGCATTGTTGCTAAAGCCCCACCCGCGTGCGCGTAAATCTATACCGGAGCCGATGGGAGAAACACCATTTGTGTTCAACGCCGCAGACATGCCCATTCACGTGTTGCTTTGCGCGGCAGACTTGGTCGTCACAGATTATTCTTCCCTTATTTTCGAGTACTCGCTACTCACTCGGCCCATGCTGTTTTATCCTTATGATTTGGGGCAATATGACAAAACACGCAGTTTTTACTACCCCTACTTAGACTTCGTGCCCGGCGATGTGATATGGGATACAGAGGATATGATTGCGGGCATTGCGAAAAATTTGCTGCATGGGCAGTTCAATGCCGAGCAAGTGCAAGCCTTTGCGCAAAAATTCATGTGCGCTTGCGATGGTCAATCGACCAAACGAATTATACAGAAAGTGCTGGGTGAAGAATAGAACCCCCCGTGCCGTCTTTCGACGGCACTCGCCCCCCTACAGGGGGGCTCTTGACAAAGCCGAAACGTTCGATCTTCGTCAGAATCCCCCCTGTAGGGGGGATGTCGCAACGCGACAGGGGGGTTAACAAGGAGTGTAGTATGATTAAGTATAATGGTTTGTTGACTCCGCGAGCGAAAGAAATGCGTAAAAACATGACACCGCAGGAACAGCATCTGTGGTTTGGATACCTGCGACAATATCCTGTGCGCGTTCGACGACAACAAGTGATAGACCAATACATTGCTGATTTTTATTGTCAACGTGCGAAATTGGTGATAGAAGTGGATGGTGTGCAGCATAATGAAAAAGACGCGCAAGATTATGACCGGATTCGTTCGCTAATATTAAACGAACACGGCTTACAAATATTACGTTTTGCCAACCAAGAGGTTGATCACAACTTTTTTGCTGTGTGTAAAGCGATAGATTCGACAATAAAAAGTCGACTTGACAAGTAATTTTCTTAAGAAAGTGCTGGGTGAATAGCATGCAATTATCACTTGTGTTACCTTGCTTCAACGAGGGCGAAAACGTGCAACCTATGCATGCCGCCGTGGTTGAGGCCTTTGCGGATTGTGGTTACGATTACGAAATGGTGTTTGTGGACGATGGCAGCAAAGACGATACTTTCGCTAAGCTAAAGCAATTGCATAGCGTGCATGATAACGTGCGTGTGGTGCGGTTTTCGCGCAATTTTGGCAAGGAAAGTGCTATCTACGCGGGCCTGCAACATGCTCGCGGAGAGTTCGTCTGCATCATTGACGCCGACTTGCAGCAGCCGCCCGCACTGGTGCGCGACATGGTTGTGTTTCTTGAACTGAACACAGACTGCGACTGCGTGGCAGCCTATCAGCAAGTGCGCAGCGATGGCCGCGTGCTGAAGTTCTTTAAGAACAATTTTTATCGCATCATCAACCGCATCACTGAAATTGAGTTTGTGCAGGGTGCCAGTGACTTCCGCACCATGCGCCGCAGCATGGTTGACGCAATCGTATCACTGGGTGAGCAAAATCGCTTTGCCAAGGGCATTTTTTCATGGGTGGGTTTTGCCACGCATTATGTGCCCTACGTCGCTGCCGACCGTCATGCAGGCACCACCAAGTGGAACAAACGCCGCCTGTTTCGCTATGCATTTGACGGCATCATTTCGTTCAGCACAATGCCGTTGCGCTTGGCATCGTTCGCGGGCGTGTTGAGTGCATTTGCTGCGCTGATTTACGGCCTTGTGGTTATCATTCAGCGGCTGTTTTGGAGCGTTGCGGTGCCTGGTTTTGCCACCCTCGCCGTGTTGATTTTGTTCCTAGGCGGCTTGCAGTTGCTTGGGCTTGGGCTCATCGGTGAGTACTTGGCCAAGACCTACACCGAAACAAAAGCACGGCCGATTTATGTGGCACGGGAAGTGTTGGAGGCGAAAGACTGATGCTACTTTTTTGAAAAAAAGTAGCACAAAAAACTTTAGCCGCTTCGCGGTGGATTTTTATGTGCCTAGGATAGGACACAGCGAAGCGAATTGCATGCCGCAGGCGCAAAAAAGAACAAGAGAGGATAAATATGAAACTCGGAATTGTAGGCCTGCCCAACGTGGGCAAAAGCACGCTGTTTAACGTGCTAACCAACGCAGGAGCGCAAAGTGCAAACTACGCATTTTGCACCATTGAGCCGAATGTGGGCATGGCCGCCGTGCCGGACGAACGCATTAATGCGTTGGCGGAACTGTATCAACCAGCGAAAATCACCCCAGCGGTGATTGAGTTTGTGGACATTGCAGGACTGGTGCGCGGCGCAGCGCAGGGCGAAGGCTTGGGCAACAAGTTCTTGTCCAACATCCGCGAGGTGGATGCCGTGATTCACGTGGTGCGCTGCTTTGAAGACGACGACATCATTCACGTGGAGGGCAGTGTTGACCCCGCGCGAGACATCGAAACCATTACCCTAGAGCTGATTTTCTCAGATATGGAGCTACTTGAGCGTCGCATTGAGCGCGGCAGCAAGACTGTCAAAGTATTGGGAAATGTCATGCGTGCTGAGCTTGATTTGGCGCGCGGATTGTATGCGCACCTGGAAAGCGGCAAGGTGGCTCGCACCTTTGCCTGCCAACCGCACGAGCGCGAGCAGATTAACACATGGGCATTGCTCACCACCAAGCCTGTGATTTACGTGTGCAATTTCAGCGAGGCAGACTACACAAGCGGCAACATCGAAAGCCACGCGAATTATCAAGTGGTGCAGGCGATTGCTGCCAAAGAAGACTGCGCAACACTGCCTGTGTGTGCGGAAATTGAAGCCCAAGTGGCTGAGCTAGATGCCGACGAACGCGCGCTGTTTCTCGGCGAACTGGGCATCATCAGCGGCGGGCTCGACCTGCTCATCCAGCGCAGCTATGACCTGCTGGGCTTGATTTCCTACCTCACCGCAGGCAAGCCTGAGGTGCGCGCGTGGACCATCGCCCGTGGAACGAAGGCACCGCAAGCTGCGGGGAAAATTCACACGGATTTTGAGCGAGGCTTCATTCGGGCAGAGACCATTGCCTTTGATGATCTGATGCGCTGCGGCAACATGGTTGCCGCCAAGGAGCAGGGTTTGGTGCGCAGCGAGGGCAAGGAATACGTGGTGCAGGACGGCGATGTGATATTGTTTCGATTTAATGTGTAAATGTAGAAGACCCACTCTCTACACAATGGAGAGTGGGTTTTGCTATTTGTTATTTGCGATAAAAGCCCCCCGCGAAGCGGCATAGGTTTTTTTGGTTCTTTTTTTGCAAAAAAAGAACAGAAAATCAATCCAAGAACAAGTATTGGTAGATGATCTGCACCACCACGCCATCACGCACGGCGATTTCAAGTGTGCTGCGGCCTTGGTTGAAGTAGTAGAATCCGTTCACTTCACGGTCGTATTGCCCATACAGCCGTGCAATATCTGCTGCGGGCGCGCCGATATACAGGCCTTCGGGGGTGCCGACGCTGTCGTCAATGAGGCTGACGCTGACGATGAACGGTGCAGTGCCATCGGCGGGATAAGTGAGGTTAAGGATCATGCCGGGAAAGCGCAGGGTCACGTCCTCGCCCTCAATGGCGCAGTTGGGTTCGCGCATTTCATCTAGAGCGGGGCCCAATGCAGCCAAAACAGGATCGGGCAGTGCACCCATGGTGATTTCCACGTTGTTGAACATGAACGTGTGGTTGGCTTCCCCCGTTGGTGCAGGGGTAGGGGCAACTTGCGTGGTTCGGGTAACGTCATTGTCGTCGTTGTTGGTGGTGGTGGTGTCGCCACAAGCCGCTAGGGTAATGCCCAACAGTGCAGCCGCGAGTACAAGTGCAGTGATTTTCTTCATGATAGCTCCTTTGTGTTGATGTTATGATAGCGCATTGCGCAATAAAATGCTGTGATATACCCGCCCCGTTTCGGCGATTTCAGCCTCTTGTGCAGCCTGCCATGCGCGATATTGCGTGGCAAGCTGTTGCCAATGGGCATCCAGCGCGGGTTCACCGCGACGGTCGGTGAGTGAGGGTGCGTTGTCCATTAGCCATGGCGCAAGATAACGGGTGAGCCGCTCGGCGCCGGCTAGGTTCAAGTTCAAACCGCCGTTGAAGGTGTGGTATTGATGGTCAATGGTGTCTGTGCTGGTGATGGCGTTGAAGTAAGGCAGCCCATGCTGCTCGGCAAAATCAACGACCCAAGCATCCCATTCGTTGTGCCAGTGAGGCAGCAGGCTGGGGGCTTTGAAGAGAATCAGCTCAATGCCGTGCTCTTGTGTAATGGCCAACATGTCATAGAGCGCATCAATGGCTTGCTGGCCAAAGCTGTAGTCCGGCAGCATGGCGGGCGGCGGAATCCAGCCGCTGGGCAGCACATCCGCACGCATCACAAAACCGTTGATGGAAACTGGGTCGCGTCGCCAAAAGAACTGCAAATCTTCGTGGTTCAGCTCCTGCCAGCGCGAGTGAAAGCGCAGCAGTGGGAACACATACGACAGCATGCTTTCTTCCGGTGTCATGGATTCGCGCACATTGCGCAGCATCGGCAGGCTCAATCGCATGCCGTCAAACACCATGCGGTTGTAGGGCTCGCCGTCGTGTGGCGGCGTGGGATACATTAACGCTTGAATGCTCAGCAGCACTGCGCGAGGCGTTTCGTGCCGCAGAGTATCTTCCAGCATCGCGCGGCTGTGCCACATCAGTTGCTGCGGGTTGCCGCGAATGAACGCTGGTATGCCGTATTCCTCCCACAGCACCACGGGCGAAATATTCGAGTATACCTCGCACGAGCCGATGATAATTAAATCATGCGCAAAATTGCTTCGATAATACTCGGCGGTAAGTGCGCCTTCGAAGGGATTGCTCATATATTTGGGCATCAGCAAGCGCTGCACTGCCCAAAAGGCTGTGCAGAAGAACACGAAAGCAAGTAGAATAGAAAGAATGCGTTTCATAGTTACTCCAAAGTATAATAGGCAATCGCGAAGCGGCTAAAACTGCATATAAAAGAAGTCTTGCATATCAAAGCCTAGACCGTACATGCCAAAGATGAAAATCACCAGCACCAGCGCAGCCCAGAATATCGCGGGCGGGCGTCGTTTTTCTTCTTTGCGGAACCACGGCACGGCAATCATCACGGCAATACCCAGTGCTGCAACAAGCCATTCAAGGGGCGCAAGACCGAACCAGACTTCGTGTTCGCCGAAGTAGCGGAAAAACGCGCCGAATTGCGGGTTGGTAATAAACGAGGCAAAATGTCTGAACGTTAGCGGCACATCAAAGTAAATGTCGAATGCGCGAATGAGCGTGAGCAGCAGGAACGTGCGAACGATCGCAAAGCAGGTGTAGACTTTTGTTTTCGTGAAGGAGAAACGCTTGTTGAAGCGTTCATATAGCGGCTTAAGTTCCTGCGAAATCATGATGACCACACCGTTGGACAAGCCCCACACGATGAAGTTCCACGCCACGCCGTGCCAAATGCCCGTGGTGAACCACGTGACTGCCGTGGCAATGTGAATCTTGACCCGTGTGGGCCATTTTTGCATGAACTTGGCCACAGACAGCGGGTAGAACACATAATCACGAAACCATGTGCCCATGGTGATGTGCCAGCGTCGCCAGTAGTCAAAAATGTCGCGCGCACGGAATGGCGAAATGAAGTTTTCTTCCACGCGAATGCCGAAGCACATCGCAATGCCGATGGAAATATCAATGGCACCGCTGAAGTCGGCGTAAAGATATGCACCCCACACCAGCATAGTGAAAAACGCGAACATGCCGCTGTATTCACCCGGCGTGGCACGCAGGTGGTTGATGGAAAGCAACAGCCGAAAGCCCACCACCATCACCTTGAAAAAGCCCCAGATCATGCGCTGCAGCCCGCGCCCGAACAATGCCCAGTCTATGCGTTTTTCGTTCAGCAGAGCATCGGCTACATTGTGGTAGCGGCTGATGGGGCCAATCATGGCATAGGGGAAGAATATCGTGAACAGGGCAAGCTTCAGTGGGTTGCGCTGCACCTCAATTTTGCCCCAGAACACATCAATGAGATAGCCGCAAATGCGGAACATATAGTAGGAAATGCCCACGAAGAAAATCATGCTGGGAATAATATCAATGCGTGCGAGTGCTTCGCCGATTTTCACTGCCGCCAACAAGCTAAAGTTAAACAATAGCCCGGCAATCAGCCAGCCGCGCTGCCGCCGTTTTTGCGCAGCGTTGTAGGCCTTGCGCTCGTCGCGGGTCATGCTGTCACGGTGTTGCGCAACATGGGCTTTTTGCGCGATTTTTAGCTTGCTCATGTGCATGGCAATGCCATAGCTCGCCGCCACAGTCACCAGCATGGCAGCCAACGCCGCCCAGCCCGCCAGGGCATAAAACCCCAGGCTGGCCAGCAGCAACAGCGGCCATTGTGCGCGCTTCGGCAACGTGTAATACAACACAAACAGCACACACAAACCGCCCAAAAACCACGGCGAGATAAACGTCATCAAGGCTCCTCTTTTACCGCTTTTTTGAAAAAAAGCGGCGCAAAAAACTTTTGCCCGCTTCGCGGGAGCTGTTCAAAAGTCATCGCCGAAGGCGACTAAAGTTTTTTGGTTACTTTTTTTCAAAAAAGTAACAAGAATTTATTCGTCTTCCAAGCGCTCAATCAATGCCCAAATGGCGGCAGCGGAGTAAAAATGCTCGGGGTCGCCCATCACGCTGGGCGGGAATTCGATGTCGAAGCGTTGCTCAATTTCGGTGATGAGCTCAACCATTTCGAGGGATTGAATCAGCGGACCGTCGGTGCGGGCATCGTAGGTGGCGAAGTCCACATCGGGGTAGAGCTCGTTGAGCAATTCCAGTAATTTATCCATGAATATAGTTCTCCTTCAGGCCATTACGGTCAATTTTTCCGTTGGGGGTCAGTGGCATGTGGTCAAGTGCATGCATGATATTAGGCAGCATATAGGGCGGCAGTTTTGTGCCGAGTTCTGCCTGCAAATCTGCGCGGGCAAGCGTGCTGACTGTGCATAGGATCAGCTTTTTCTTGGCTTCATCAAACAGGCAGCACGCCGCTGAAACACCGTCAATGGTCAATGCAGCAGATTCAATCTCGCCAAGCTCGATGCGATATCCGGCGCGTTTAATCTGATGGTCACGCCGCGAAATAAACAGCAGATTGCCTGCATCATCATATTCACCCAGATCACCGGTGCGATACACCGGCTCGGCATATCGGCTGTGCAATGGGTTTTGCACGAAAGCCTGTGCACTGCGCTCGGGATCAGCATAGTAGCCCAGTGTTACACAGGTGCCGCGAATGCAGATTTCGCCTGCTTGCCCAAGTTGCGTGATGCGCTGGTCATCGTCGTCCAGCAGGAACATGTCCGTGTTGCGGAACGGACGACCGATTGGCACGCGCGGCGCATCAAAGTTTGCGGGCAACTCATAGTAACAACTCATGCCGGTGCACTCCGTTGGGCCATACAAGTTGATGAACCGTGCCTGTGGGCAAGCGGTTCGCCAAGCTTGCAGCTGCTTTTGCGGGAAGACCTCGCTGCCGAAGGCAACGGTGTGCAGGTGCTGCGGCACAAGCTCATTGAGCACACGCAACGCGGCAATCATCGTGAAGGCCGAGGCCACCCAGCACACGGTGTTGATGCGTTTTTCGTTTAAATAAGCGATAAGCTTCATGGGGAAGCTGAAGTAGCTTTTGGGGATAAACCAAGTTTGCGCGCCGAACTTCAGCGTGGGGAACAGCTCTTTCAGGCAGGCGTCAACATAGAGCGGGGCTTGGTTGCCGAAGATGGTGTTTTCGCTCACCTGCAATACATCACTGAGCGTTTCGATGTAGTCAATCACACTGCGGTGGCAAGCAACAACGCCCTTCGGCTTGCCCGTTGAACCCGAGGTAAACACGACATAGATGGGGTCGGTGTCAATTTGCCGCAACGCAATTTCGTGCAGCGCAATCTCATTCACGGGTGTAGTGATGAGTTCATTGTAGTGCAACGCCGTGCCTTCAAACGTAGGCAGTTTATCTTGCGTGGTGTCGTCGCAAATCACAACACTGGGCTTGAGTGTGTCAAAAATCAGCTCAATGCGATGACGCGGCATTTCTTCATCAAGCGGCACATAAAAACAGCCCGCACGCACCACGCCGAAAAACGCGCTGACCGCGCAGGGCCCTTTTTGCATGAAGACCACCACAGGCTCGTTCGAATAGCCTGCATTGGCAAGTGCGGAGCCAACCGCACGTGAGCGCAGGTCTAAGTCAGCAAAAGTCAGCTGGCATTGGTCATCGCAAAAGGCCGCCTTGTTGGGTAACCGCGCGGCAATTTCATCAAGATAGCTTAAAACGTTGATTCGCATCCTTAGCCGTACTTTCTAGGTGCAAGATTGCACTACATGTCTCGGAATGAAGTATTCAGCGCATCAAACGCAGAAGTTCCTTTGCAAGAATTTGCATGGGATCGGTGTAGAACTCACCGGGTTCGGCGAGCAACGATAGCTCCGTGCAGCCAAGAATCACGGTTTGTGCGCCGCGTTGCAGCAATGGCTGTGCGAGCCGTGATAATGAACCCCCCTGTCGCTGTGCGACATCCCCCCTAGAGGGGGGACCTTGGCAAAGAGGCAACTTTAAATTGTCGCCAGAGGCCCCCCTGCAGGGGGGCGGCGACGTCACCGACGTCGCGGGGGGATCTACTTCTGCGCCCAATTTCACGGCATTAATCACATCCATCACGGCATGAGTATTATCAGGTAAAAAAACCTCAATACCCTGTGCTTGCAATGCCCGCACAAACGCGCCAGAATGATAGCTCCCCAATGTGCAAAGCAAACCTGCGCAGGTGATGCCGTTTGCAGCCAAGTGCTGTGCAGTAAGCGCAAGCATGTTCAGCAGGGGAATATCAACGGCAGCCTGCAATTCGTCATAAAAATGGTGTGCCGTGGCGCAGGGCATCGCCAGCACATGTGCGCCTGCGGCTTGCAATGTTTGCAGGCCGCCAATCAACGCGGGCAGGGGCGAAACATCGCTGTTGCCCAGCAAAAAGGCGGTGCGATCGGGCACGCTGGCTTTGCTATATAAAATCACGTCGGGGTGGTCTTGGTCGCAGGTAACCTGCCGCATGCGAATGAGCATGTCGTATAGTCTGCTGCTGGCTGCTGGCCCCAGACCGCCCAGAATCCCTATCGTTTTCATCATTGTATCACTACCCCCTCGGGCAGCGTTGCCGAGTCAAAGCTAAAAAATCCGCGGCGTTGGGTGTTGTTGAAATGTTGCGCTTGCGCTTGCGTAAACATGAAGCCTCCGTTGGGCAGGTCGCGTTCGTTGGGCGTGGAATCAAAGTGATGCCAGCCGTTGCCCACGTTAACCAACAGCCACGCATGGCGGGCGGTGTCGATGGGGTAACGTCGCAGGCTAACGAACTCGATGCCCACTTGCTCCAGCATAAAGCGTGAAACAGCATAAAACACATAACAATCCCCGCGGCGGCGTGTCATGCCCTGCACCACGGATTCAAGCACATCGCCGTGTGTACCGCCTACGGCATATTGAATGTTCCAGCGTGTCCAGTCAAAGATCGCGCGAGCCTTTTCTGCTTGGGTCATGCCGGGACGAATGTGTTGGTCTAAAATTGGCTGAACGAGCGCCAGGGCCTGTTCTTCTGAGGACGCGCTGACAACCACTCGGCTGGTGGCGCGGCTTTCCTGCCCCAGAGGAGTGCGTGCGATAAACACCACTTCATAGATGCCGGGCGTGCTCGTGTCCACAGCAGAACTGTCTACTTCAAACGTAGCTTGTCCGCTGCTGTGATATACCGTGATGCCTGTGCGAAATGCTACGGTGCTGCCGCGCCCCACGTGAATTTCATCGCGGATGCCGGAAAACACCGGCGGCACGCCGTCTTCCACAATGCGTAGCACGCTGACGATGGTTTGGGTTTCGCCTTGTTCATTGGTCAGCAAAATGAACACGTTTTGCTCTTGGCTATATAGCGACATGTCGGGTTGCTGTGCAAACGTGGGAACAAAACGGTTGCGGGCGGTGTTCTCGTTTTGCGCGATGAATTGCCAAGGCGAAAGTTCTGCTCCAGCGTAAGCTTCAACCAGCAGCGAGTTCGCCCAGGGCGGCGGGGCGGCTGGAACGACGGGCTGCAAATTGCGCACGAACAGCGCGGCCAACGCAAGCAAAAGCCCGGCCAACAGGCCGAGGAATATCAGCAAAATAAATTTAGTCTTGCGGCGCTTCAGGCTTAATCACATCCTTATCCATATTAAGTATACCCTAATTCGACGAATTTGTCAAGCAACTTTCGGTTGCGAGCGGATTTTTAGCGGTGTGCGCGGAAATCTTGCGTTCGTGTTTTTTCGTCGAATTGCACAAACTTGAAAAATCGAACAAAAAACACTTGACAAATGGGGGGGGGGGGGGGGTGAAGTTTTAAATTTTCATACAAAGACAGGGGGCTCCAGTACAAACACAAAAACATTAATACCCCGTCCCCCTTACCGGTCTCCTCACTTGCCCCGTTCGTCGCCTCACAGGC
>Ga0123355_10001196_pt1 | contig 36105 bp, 33 predicted proteins | sample TergutEmb28metaG_3_FD_89872 | JGI IMG/M metagenome (GOLD analysis project Ga0123355, IMG submission 89872) | Embiratermes neotenicus P1 segment gut microbial communities from Petit-Saut dam, French Guiana - Emb289 P1 | ecosystem: Host-associated > Arthropoda: Insects > Digestive system > Gut ...
CGTAGGCAGTCAGTTATTCGTATGCACTGCAACGCATGGCTGTCATACATCCGCCAACCCGATTGGGCATCTCTGGAACTGGTAAAAAGCCCTGCCGCTTCCCAATATCGCAGGGTACGGCTACTTATGCCTGTATCGGCAGTCACCTTGTTTATCGCAGTCAACATATCCATATAATTCCTCCTTTCACTCCCTGTTTTCATTCTTAAGGAAACTCACGTGAAGACTATATCAGGTGACATCGCGTCAATTGCAAGAAACACAAAAAACTACGGCATTTTCAAATGAATCGGCCATCCACTGCATACATTATTAATCTCTTTACTAAAAACAGTCAGGTTTACTCCCTTCAAACATGCTTTTAAGCAAGCTGTACATGGCTTTAGATTCTCTTGAATGGCTTTATTAAACCCTTTAGTAAATTCATGGTCGAATTTTACTAAACAAAATGCAATGTTCCATGTATTTTTTTCCGTTTTACCAATCATTTTTCCGTGCCCAAATAATTGCATGAAAAGTTTCTTCACTAATTGGGTTTTGCCATTCAACTTCAAATCCATATTTTACGAGCCATGATACGACTTGTTCATGGGTGGGGAAATGCTTAACAACTTCTTTGGTTATGGAAAACATCTCGCCATCTTTTGGCGTGATTTCATAACGGCGAGTACCATGAGCTATGCGCGTTTGGCTGTCATATGAGCCGCCACTCCCCATAATAAATTTACCATGAGTGCCAAAGTCATCAATACCCTCGAAGATAGTGTATTCCTCGCCACCGGGCTGGGGTTCTCCTAGCATACAAGTAAAGTCAAGGTAAACATATCCGTTTTGCTTTACTGCATCAGAAGCCTTCTTAATAAACAACTCCTGCGCTTGCTTATAATCTCCGTCAGTAACGATATTGACAAGGACATTCCCGGACAAGACAACGACGTCAAAGCCTGTGCCCCAACCATCTATCAACGCATCTGCCTTAAAATAATTGAAGTTGGAATGCTCCCGTGCTTTTTTTGGTATTCTTGCAAGCATAGCTTCATCAACATCAAAGCCTGTAACAACATGGCCTTTTTGGGCCAAGGGGATAGAAATACGCCCACTGCCGCAGGCAACTTCCAAAATATTAAGTGGCGAACTGCCTACCATCGCAATGATATGCTCAACGTCATCTTGCATAACCTGTTGGTCATAAATGTAGGCATACCAATACTGCGTTAGAGTGTTCTGGTTCATATTTTAATTCATGCCTCCTTCGTCGGCGGAACAAATAGGTTGGTATGAAAATCCGCTTCGCGGATGTTTCACACTTCCTCCGTTAAAATATTATTTCTATATATGTATAAATCTCTCAATTGTGATACATACTATCCCTGTAAGTACTTAACACCGCCCACTGCGCGGTTGCCGAAGGGAGGTTAGTAGGTATGGATAACAAGAAAACCACCACAGACATGAATACCAATAACAAAAAGTCTGACCGGACAGCTTTCGCTGACGAACTAAACATGGACACAAACAACAAAAACAAGCAAAACCACAAGGCAAACAAGTAGTACAAATTCAATGAAGAACAGCCGAGCCCGAGCCAAAATGGCGAACGCTTCAACGCCATTTTGGCGACAGGCGAGGCTGATTCTGAATTAATTTGTACAGAAGAAAACGCAAACGAAAAGCCCCAAATACCAAAAGTCATAGCAAACCATAAATCTAAGTTTGCGATAACAAGGTAAAAGGGGCTTTTGTAGTTAATTTACTAATCCGAATCCAAATCAACATCAGCCTCATAAGGCCGCACATTAAGAGCCTTATCCAAATACAAAACCCCATCCAAATGGTCTATCTCATGACAAAACACAGACGCTAAATACTCCTCAGCCTCCACAATAATACTATCCCCATCCCGATTCATCGCCTCAACTGTAATACGCAGCGGGCGCACAACATCCCCGCAATACCCAGGCACACTAAGGCATGCTTCATCGCTTTCCCACTCACCATCCTGGTCAGCAATTACAGGGTTTATCAACTCATATCTTACCTCATCCACTTCAACAATAGCCACACGCCGCAGCACACCTACCTGCGGCGCAGCAAGCCCCACACCATTTTTATCATGCAAGGTATCCCACATATCATCAAGCAGGGCTATTGTACTAGCACTTATCTCTTTTACAGGATTCGCTTTTTTCCTTAGAATATCATCGCCGTTTAAACGCAATTGCCTTAGTCCCATATCTGTCTCCTTTATATATCCTAATCCAGCATTACCGGGTTAAGTGTCAGATGTATGTTTATACCGGTTAGCGGGTCATTCTCACGTAGTTTCTTTACACAATATAGCACAAAAGCCTTTAAAGGTTCCTCGTTTTCGCACTTGGCCAATATCTTCCACCTAAATTGCTTTTTTATTTTAGACACAAAGGCCGGGCTCATGCCCAGCAGTTCAAATTTATTTTGGGCCTTTCCACCGCTTTCGGATATTTTTTTGCTGTACTCCATAATTGCCCACAACTTTTGCAGTGCGGCGATAACAATCTTTTCATCCGGCCCAGAAAGCATTACAGAAAATACATATGAAAACGGCGGGTACAACATAGCCCTCCTTAACCCAATCTCATGAGTGTAAAAAGCTTCGTAATCTGCTTGCTTTGCCAGCTCCAGCGCATAGTGCTCTGGGTTATAGGTCTGGAGGTACACCTGCCCTACATCGCCGGCTGCCCGCCCCGCCCGCCCTGCAACCTGTGTCAAAAGCTGAAATGTATACTCCCCAGCACGGAAATCCCCCGTAAAAAGCGACAAATCAGCAGAAACCACGCATACCAGCACCACATTGGGGAAATCCAGCCCCTTAGCCACCATTTGTGTGCCTATTAATATTTGTGCTTCACCTTTCCTAAATGACTCGAGTATTTTGGCGTGGCCATGCTTGCCACGGGTTGTATCCATATCCATCCTAAGGGTAGCCACCCCTGGGAAAAGCCGCTCTATTTCTTCTTCCACTTTTTGTGTCCCCGCACCAAACTGCTTAATATGCACAGACTCGCATATGGGGCAGCACTTAGGCATAGCACCCCCACGCCCACAGTAGTGGCATACAAGCCGCGCAGTACCTGTGGCGGCATGATAAGTATAATTGACACGGCAGTGGTCACAGGCCATCACAAACCCACACAACTTGCACGATACAAATGATGAATGCCCCCGCCGGTTAAGAAACAATATAGCTTGCTTGCCCGCGGCCAATGTCTCGGCTAGGGCATCTTTAAATGTTGTGGCAAAAAGGGATGTGTTGCCACGGCTAAGCTCGCGCCGCATGTCCAGCACGTTTACGACAGGGAATGTCTGGTTAACACGCCGTGTCATCTTAAGCAGCGTATAAGAGGGTGCCATATCCCCCACCGCACGCGAATAACTCTCCAAGCTGGGGGTAGCAGACCCAAGTACTACTACCGCATTCGCGAGCTCACTGCGCTTTATAGCCACGGCACGGGCATCATATTTAGGTGTTGTATCTGAATGATATGTATGCTCATGTTCTTCGTCAATCACGATTAAGCCAAGCCGTTTAAATGGTGCAAACACAGCCGAACGCGGGCCTATTACCAGGCTTACATCTCCGTCCAGGGCCTGCTTCCATATATGAAAACGCTCGCCAGCGGTTAGGCGGCTATGCGTTACTGCCACAGCACCGCCAAAACGTGCAGTAAACAAGCTTACAATCTGGGGGGTAAGCGCTATTTCGGGGACAAGCACAATGGCTTGCAAGCCCTTAGACAATACATGCTGTATCGCGTGCAGGTAAACTTCTGTCTTACCGCTGCCGGTTACGCCATGCAGCAGTATTGGCGCGCATTTTTCCTTGCTGTTTATACTCGCGGCAATGTGTTCCACCGCTACCTGCTGCTCGTCTGTTAATGTAACTTTTGCTGGCAAGGCAGCCTTAGTACTGCCTTTGCGCGCACGCGTACCAGGAAACCGCCCATCGGCTTTGCTTGCCGGGGTTATGCAACGTATACATGCTGCCAACGTCGTATAGTACTTGTCCCGCATCCAAAAGGCCAGCGCCAAGTTTTCTGGTGTCAAAACGGCAAAATCTTCGCACACGCCAAGTAGTGCCTTTACCTTCTCAGGCGGCACATCCTCTGGCAAGCTATCAGAAAATCCTGTCACATACCCCAAAACAGGCTTTGCCCCCCTTCCAAAGGGGACCCACACCCGCTGCCCAATAAGGGGTACAACCCCATCAGGCACAGCGTAGTGGAAAAGCCTGTCAACATCCACATGGGTTACGTCAACACACACAAGCGCGAAGCGCATTTATATTCTCCCGCAATGCGCAGCGCGCATTTCATGTTATTAAGCTTTTATTCTTCATCCTCGTAGTTCTCGTCTGCGTCTTCGTCGTTGAAATGGGGGGTATACTCGTCTTTTTCTTCACGCAGGTCTGTATCGCCGTAGCGCTCCCTAAAAAGGGTTGCGTCGTCTTCTACTTCATCATCGTCCATGCCATATGCTACCGGCTCATAATTGTCTTTTAGTTCTTCACGCAAGTCGTCTTTAGACAGTGCCGAGATACTGCTAAATTTGTACTGGTCTTTTAACAGCCGCTCGTAGTTGCCTTCTAGTAGTTCTTCCGATACTCTTATTGCCAGTTTGCCCTCGCTCATCTCTTTTACAGCGGTTGAGACTGCCCTGTCGGTTGGGGCATAGGTTAGGGGGTTGGCCCCGTCTATTATTTGGCGCGCGCGTTTTGCGGTAGCCAATACGATGGTATAACGGCTGGTGATTTTGCTGTCTACCAACTCGTTGGTGTTGATGACGTCCATCAGTTCTGAATACGAAGGTTTTAGCATGTCGGCTCCTTTATAATGTTAATTTTATATAATCCATTTTTACTTGGCTGTCTGTGAAATCTTCTACTACTTTTTTGTTCCTATGTGGCCGCAGCCGCTCTGCTGCTACTATGGCATTTACATTTTCTACAGCCACACTTATATCGTCGTTGATAACAAGGTAGTCATATTGGCTGATAAGTGGTATTTCTTCAAGCGCTCTTTTTAACCGGGCTTCTATTGTTACGGCATCCTCTGTTGCGCGGTTTACAAGGCGGCGCTGCAACTCTGTTAGTGTTGGCGGCATAAGAAAAACTAGTACAGCTTCCGGGAATTTTTCTTTGACTTGCAATGCGCCAGTTACTTCTATCTCCAGCACTACAATTTTGCCTTTATTAATTTGTTCTTCTACATAAAATCTAGGGGTGCCATAATAATTGCCCACATATGCAAAGTGTTCAAGCAGTGCATTTTCGGAACGCATCTGCACAAACTCATCTTCTGTGATAAAAAAATAGTCTCGTTTATTTACTTCGCCGACCCGGGGCTTACGGGTTGTCACGGAAATAGACACGGCATACCCAAGTGTTGGGTCAAGCCGCTTAACCACTGTCCCCTTACCAGAGCCAGACGGCCCGGATATTATAACCAACATCCCATCCATGACTATACCCTTGCTACTCTACTGTACTTATCGGTTCATCGCCAGTACTTTGGAAGCGGTTGGCGATGGTTTCCGGCTGCAGGGCGCTTAGTACTAGGTAGCCGCTGTCTGTATATATTACAGCCCTGGTTTTGCGGCCTTGGGTTGCGTCAATTAATAGTTGTTTCTCCTTGGCTTCGCCAACACTACGCTTTACTGGTAGTGAGTCGTTGCCTACAATGGCCACAACACGGTCGGCTGGCACGGTGTTGCCAAAACCTACGTTTATTAGTTTAAATTGCATACTAATCTCCTTCTAAGGTTTATCATAAAGACTATTGTATCATTCGATATTTTGCACCTGTTCGCGAATTTTTTCAACTTCGCTTTTGAGCTCAACCACCAGCCGTGCTAGTTCTACGTCTGTTGATTTAGAGCCTATGGTATTGGCTTCGCGGTTAAGCTCTTGAACTAGGAAGTCAAGCTTGCGACCTATAGCACCGGACTCTGTTAACATTGTTGCCAATTGTGATAGGTGACTATCCAAGCGTGTTAGTTCTTCGTCTACGGTGCCCCGGTCTGCAAGCAGTGCAACTTCTGTCATAAAACGGCTTTCGTCTAGTTGGTGGCCCAGGTTTGCCAACATATCTGTTATACGCTCACGTAGTTTGGTTATGTGCTCGTCTACGACTATAGGCACACGTGCGGTTAGCTGGACTAGCAATGCCTTTATACGCGCCGCTTTTTCGCTTATGTCGCGGGCCAGGGCGGCACCTTCGGTTTCACGCATATTGTTAAACTGTTCTAGTGCTATTTCCATTGCCGCATTCAAAGTTTCCCACATTTCGGCCTGGGTATTACCTGTATTTACCGCTGTATCAAACTTATCAAAAGAAATAACATCTGGGTTGCGAGCTAGGATTTCCAAGCCCTGTTCGGCAGTTATATTTTCACCCCAATTATAACGGCTCATTAGCACGTTCATCGCATTTACATATGCATCTGCAAAGGCTTCGTTGATATTTACTGTTATATCTTTGTGGGTGTAGCTATCAAAGTTTACCCACACATCTACTTTACCCCGTGCTATATCACGTGAAAGTCGCTTTTTTAACCTGTCTTCGAAAGGGTTAAGAAAACGCGGCAATTTTATTGTTATATCGTTATAGCGGTGGTTTACGGCCTTAATTTCTACTTTAAAACGCCGGTCGTAGCGTATACACTCGCCCCGGCCAAAACCTGTCATACTTCTTGGCATATAGTTGTCTCCATTCTAAGGTCTAGCACAAATGTTGTTTACCTCCGTTGTGCACGCGGTTTATGCCAACGGTCATGTTCTTTTACTTTGCGGCGCAAAGATAGGGCCCAGCCCATCCCCACAAACCCAAAAGTTGTACCGCCAATGGCCAACCAGTACGGCAGCCCGCGCAGTGTGAAAATATTGTCTGTAAAAAGCGAAATATAATAGTCCATATCACTGTCAAACGTACGCTCATACACAGTGGCAGCAGCAATCAAGTTGCCTTGGAAAATAAGGTTGTCCCCTATATAGTACGCCACTGTGCCAATTACTTCGCCTTCTTCTATTGGGGCTAGTAGCCGGGTAAGCCCGTCATCATAATATTCATACTCGTAGTCGTCTCTTCTTTCGCGTGGCGCCCTAAGTAGTACATTGTATGTGACTACCCTGGTAAGGTTGGCGTATTCGGCATGGCTAAGCAGAGCCGTGTGGGCACCATAAGTATATACAGCCAATGTGTCTACCCCACCGCGGCGGGGGTTTGCGATACTTACATACTCCACACGCTCACCAGAGCGGGCAACTTCCCGGAATGCGAAATTATTAAAACCATAATTCATAAGCATGATAGTATCCTGCCAACGGCCCGGGTCTTCTGAATCAAACACGATAGTGATTAGTGATAAATCTCCAAAACTAGCTGCCCCAGCCAGGCATTGCCCTGCAGGGGTGGTAAAACCGGTTTTGATACCTGTCATATGTGGGTGCCCGAAGGGTGCACCCAGTAGTGTCTGGTTGGTGTTGGTCCACGAATAATGCCTCACATCTGCATATGGGATATACAGGCCCTCTGTCCCATATCCTTCAAAGATACGCATACCAGCTATTTCAGCCAGCAGCGGCACTTCCATATAAGCGCGCGCTATAAGTGCCAAGTCATATGCAGTCGTAAAATGGTGCGGGCTATGTAACCCGTACGGGTTGTTAAAGCTAGTATTTTCTGCGCCAAGGTCCTGCGCACGCTGGTTTAAAAGAATAGAAAACTCACGCTTTGCATCCTCATATGAGATATTGGGGTTGTTTGACGTATGGCGCACAACGTTTAGCGCCAACACACGCCCAGTCTCGTTGCCAGAGCGTATCATCAGCGCTTTAAGAAGCATGCGTACAGTTAAAGCCTCCCCTTCTACATGTGAAAGAGTCGCGTAACCAGAAGGCATATTATTAATTTCTGGGCCTACAACGATAATATCGTCCGGGTCAAGATGGTCAAGTACCACAAGGGCTGTAAGCATCTTGGTCATACTTGCAGGGTAGCGGCGCTCTTGATAATTATAGCCAAAAAGCACCCTGCCTGTAGTCTGCTCTACCAAGATAGCAGCCGTGGCCTGGATGGGGATATCAGGCGCGTCCCCTTCATAAGAATCGGCAGAGTCGGCAAACACTGCCACAGATGAAAGTATAAACATTGAAATAAATAAACACAGCAATACAGTTTTACGCATACACGACCTCGCTCAAAGCTCAAACATTTTAAAGCTTAAGCAAGTATAACAAATAGCGAGCCGAATGCAAACTGCAATAGCGGATTAATTCGAAATCAGCAGCTTATTTCTGTAAAAATACTTCGCACCTGTTTTTCGATTAGCACGTTTGGGATTATGGGTGCAGGTTTTTTTGTGATAGTAACTTTTATATGTTCGGGCTCGACATTATACTGGCCTTCGGCCCCATTTATTGTTATATATCCTGTTTTTTCGTTGCCTGTTAGCCTACCGCCCATGGCCGACAGCTTTGTTTTTAATCGTTCGAACGATGCGTTAATATTGCTTGGCTTTTCGAGTATAAATGTAAACGGCATATTTGCCCCCTGCTTTCCATTATTCCACTTCATGCTATGAAGTATTGGCCTTATAGGTTACTCTGTTTTTTTCTACTAATAGCGGCATATGTGGTAATATGTATGAGCCGCATATGCGTTTTGATACTAATGATAAAGGTTTTTTACAAATGCAGCGGTTATAACATAAGAGGAGGAATATATGAACGCAGCAATAACCATGAACAACATCCACAAAAGTTTTGGCCCCAAAAAGGTCATAAACGATGTATCCATCTCCATAAACTCTGGGGAACTTATTGGCTTTCTTGGGCCAAGCGGCGCGGGCAAGACCACCACAATCAAGCTGCTTACCGGGCAGCTAAAGCAAGAAAGCGGTACGGCCACCATCTTGGGCCGGGACACCACAACCCTAAACCATGAAAGCTATAGCCAGATAGGTATCGTGTCCGACAATTCTGGGTTATACGAAAACATCAACGCTTACGACAACTTACTGGTGTTTGCAAAAATCCTAAACACAGACAAGGGCAAGATACCACTATTACTAGAGCGCGTTGGCCTCAAAAGCGACATGAAAAAGCAAGTCAAAAACTTCTCCCGAGGTATGAAGCAGCGGCTGGTACTTGCACGGGCGCTACTGCACAACCCGAAAATCCTGTTCTTGGACGAGCCAACATCCGGCCTTGACCCCAGCACCACCATAGAAATCCACAAGCTGATGTTAGAAATGAAAGAAGGCGGTACAACCTTCTTCCTAACAACCCACGACATGACCGAGGCTTCTAAGCTTTGCGACCGTATCGTGTTGTTTAACGAAGGCGTTATCATGGACATGGGTACAATGGACGAGCTAAGCCAACGCTACAATACAGAAAAACGCGTAAAAATCATGCTCAAGTCCCACGAGGTTATAGAAATTCCCCTATCCCCAGAAAACAGCCACAAAATATCTGACCTCATTTCCAACGACGATATCCTCACCATGCACACCCAAGAGCCCACACTAGAAACGATATTTCTAAAACTAACAGGGAGGGGACTACAATGATTTCCACAAGAAAAATATTCGCAATATGCGAAAAAGACTTTAAAGGCCTAGCCCGCAACCTGTTTGTCTTATCCGGGATTTTGATAGTACCAATAATTGCATTTGTTATGGGCTTGGTCATAGAGCCCGAGTACGCCGCACAAGCATCTGTGACATTCATAGTAATGAACATTATGATGAACGGCGCAAACATCATCTGCGTTATGATTGCAGAAGAAAAAGAAAAGCACACCCTCAATGTGCTTAGCGCTTCTACTGTATCTGGCCTGGATTTTCTAATTAGCAAACTACTGATTGCGGTGGTGCTAACTGCCGTTGTTAACGTGATAATCTATTTTATGTTTGGGCTTTTAGATGTTATGCCCATTGGCTCATTTATGCTTATCACAAGCATTGCCATATTACCGGCCGCCGCCATTGGCGCAGTTATTGGGATAGCAACAAAGACCCAATCCGCTGCATCTACTGCTGTGGCCCCTATTGCGTTAATACCCATTTTCTTGCCTATGGTCATACCTGCAGAGTCCGCCGCGTGGAATGTTCTGCGGTTTTTGTTTACAGAGCAAGTAGTGTCAGGGCTTAGGGCCATATATCTTGGCGAGTCATTTATAAGCAGTATAGGGATAATTGTTGCTAATTTTGCGGTGTTGTTTATTGTATTTTTGGTTTATTACCGCAAAAAAGGGCTTTCTGGCTAATATGTAATTGTAGTAGAAAGCAGGAGGTATACAATGCACAACACAATCAAGGAGCGGTTTGACGAACGTTCGGACATATATTTTAGCAATATCCAGGTAGGGCTCGATATCCTCAACGAAAAAGTAGAAAATGCATTCCCTGCCGTTGTTTGGGACATGATACATCAAGATATTCCTGATTTGCGTGGCAAACGTGTCCTAGTCCCGTCTAGTGGTGATAGTATTATGATGTTCGCCTTCCACTTAATGGGTGCAAAAGTTACCTCCTGCGACATATCCGACAGCCAATTAAATAATGCAAAAAAAATTGCAGACAAGTATGGCTGGGATATAGAGTTTATCCAGCAAGATAGCATGTTGTTGGATAAGATACCAAACGAAACATATGATTTACTATATACCTCAAATGGTGTCCATGTGTGGATACATGATCTACTGGGTATGTACAACAACTTTTACCGTGTATTAAAGCCTGGTGGGCGTTATATTATGTGCGAAATACATCCATTTCTTCGCCCGTTTGACATGAAAAATGACGATAATATTGTTGTCAAAAAGCCATATTCTGAAACTGGCCCATATCCCAACGAAGGTGTGTTTACCTATACATGGCGGCTTCAAGACTTCATAAACAATATATCAAGTGCCGGTTTTCGCATAACCCGTATGGAGGAATTTACACCCGGCACAGAATGTTGGGACATTGGATTTTATAATAGTGCAGAAGAAGCCAAGGCAGACAACCACCGCAAATATGACTGGAAGTTAAACCCATGGGCTGCTTTACCGCAGTGGTTTGGTTTGTCAGCCATAAAAGTTACCAAGTCCATCATCCCAAATTCTTAGTAAGTACATCTTTTTTCTCTATCCTAGCATCTGTTAAACTCTTATAAAAACGTTGGGCTTCATCATTTTCTGCCGTTAATAAAAAATATTCATTTATCCCCAATTTAGCTAAATACCCTTCCATTTCCTTAAACAAAAATTGTGCAACACCCTTGTGTCTGCACTCCTTAAGTACATATATCCAATCCACATACACGCGCAAATCCCCACCAAAGGCAAAGCTTGAAAGTATAGAAAAATCTATCCGGCCTACGACACCTTTGTCATCATCCACACACATTAGGCATCTTGCAGACGAAAAAATAGGGTTGTCTATGGCATTTAGTGTCTCATCTTTAAACACTTCCTCGTTAAAGCCTTCAAGGAAGATATCGGGCTCTGTCACTCTTGCGTTTTTTTCAAACTCAACTAGCATGTCCAAGTTTTCTTTTGACAACTCCAGCGCATACATTTTTCTCATCCTTTCAACTCAAACATGCTCCTCAACTGCTTCCATCACAGCCTGTAAAACCTCATCATCTGCAACTTTACGTATTATTTCACCTTTGCGGAATAAAGCCCATGACCCACGGCCACCGGCTACACCTATGTCTGCTTCCCTGGCCTCTCCCGGACCGTTTACTACACAGCCCATAACTGCTACGGTTATGGGGTTATCTACATACTCTAGCTTTTCTTCTACCTGTGCAGCTAGGGAAATTAGATTTTCGTTTGCGCGGCCACAAGACGGGCAGGCTATCACTATCGGGCCAAACCGCCTTAGCCCCATCGCAGATAAGATTTCTTTTGCGCAGCGTATCTCGTCTGTAGGGTCATCACCAGAAAGGCTTACGCGTATTGTATCCCCCACCCCCATGGCCAACAACGCGCCAAGCCCAGCAGCAGAACGGATAGACCCTTTTATTGGCGTCCCAGAATGGGTAAAGCCCATATGTAACGGGTATGGAATACGGTTGGCCAAGATTGTATGTGCCTCCAACATCAGCGGGACATCTGTAGCTTTTACAGAGACGACTATGTTGTTAAACCCATACCTCTCCAGCATAGAAACATTTTTAAGCGCGCTTTCTGCAAGGCCTTCTGCGGTATGGCCATACTTTGCCATGATTTCTTTTTCTAATGAGCCGCTGTTGACCCCTACTCTAATGGGTATTTCTGCGGCTTTTGCAGCTTCGGCTACTTTTTGTAGGCGTAGGCCATCCCCTATATTGCCAGGGTTGATACGCAGCTTGTCCGCACCATTTTTGACCGCTTCCAAAGCCAGGCGGTAATTAAAATGTATATCAGCCACCAACGGCAGGGCTATTTCCTTTTTTATTTGTTTAATAGCAGCCGCTGCTTCTACATCAGGCACAGCAACACGCACAACCTCACAGCCCGCAGCCGTAAGCGCATGGATTTGCGCAACGGTGGCGGCTACATCACGGGTGTCTGTATTGGTCATAGATTGGATAACTATAGGGTGCCCGCCGCCAACAGGCACGCCGCCTATATGCACAACACGGGTTTCATTGCGTTTTATCATTGATATCTCCATTCATAATTACAAGCGTATTAATTCGAACTTATTACAATAGCCTCACAATATCACGGTAAGCAATAAACACGGCAAGCAAAATAAGCGCAACAAAGCCTACCATATGCACCATACCCTCCCGCTCCGGCGACACAGGCTTGCGCCTTACGGCCTCTATACCAAGGAATACCAGCCTAGCGCCATCCATTGCCGGAATGGGGAGTAAGTTCATAACGCCTAGTGCAGCGTTAAGCAGCGCAGTTATAAATAGCATGGTTAGCAATGTATCCAGTATGCCATATTCTATTACTTGCTGGTAAACCTGCGTGACTTCCCCGGCTAGGCCAATAGGGCCCATAACCCCAGCCCCTTCCGGCAATGCCCTGCCAGACACAAACCTGGCCAGCATTGTAAAGGGCATTCGCATATTAAATATTATCATCTCAGCAGATGTGGTTAACGTCCCCCAAAAACCTACGCGCGGCATCCCTTCTACCCTTTGGCTTAGCAAGCCAAAGTACCTGGTAGCCACAAATCCCAACCTAAAGGTGTCCCCTACCTGCATTGGGGTGACTGTGACATTGTGCGCCGCACCATCACGCACAAAGCGTACATCTATCGGCTGCCCACCAGAGAAATTTAATTGCATCGTAAAATCTTCAAAAAGTGCTACCCGCCTACCATCTATGTGGGTAATACGGTCGCCTGGCTGCAGCCCAGCATGGTGTGCGGGAGAATTTTCGCTGATTGTATGCACTTGCGCCACGCTATAGCCAGTCAGCAGTACCAGCACAAAAAACAGTAAAAATGCCGCAATAAAATTAAACAGCGAGCCGCCTGCCATTACCAAAGCACGCTGGTACACTTTTTTATTGCTTAACGCGCCCGTATCGTCTGGGAGGCTTTCGTCTGTGCCGCGCATCTTGCAAAAACCGCCTATAGGAAACAATCTCAACGAAAACTGCGTCACATCTTCCTCCGGCAGTGTATCATGTGGCGAGCTGTGCCAAACCATACGTTCCTGCCCCGGTTCCTCTTTCAGTTTGCGTGGCTTTCCTTTAAACCCTATAAGCTTTGGCCCCATGCCAAGCGCAAACTCCTCTACAAAGACACCAGCCCGGCGAGCCATCACAAAGTGGCCTAGCTCGTGTATAAACACGACTATGCCCAAAATTAATATAAAAATCACAATTGGTATAAATGTTGACATCAATGCTGGTCGTCACCTCATCTTAATATGAGCTATGCTCTCAATTTCACTTATAACGCACACTGTTAAGGGGGCAAATAAATTTCCCAATGGTTATTTACTTCATGTTTTCAGTATATCGCCCAGTAGTTCCATGAGTTTAGAATTTAAATCTGTATCTAAACAAAACCGACTTAAAAAGTCTTGTTCATTTAAAACAACATTGCTTCCATTCGCAACCCAATCAAAGTACCTTGGGATTAATTTCTCGTCCACCGCTTTTATCAGATAATAATCTGCCACAATTACAACATTTTCGGAAAGACTATGTGAACCATCATTCATGCTGATATGCATGTTCAACAAACTATCTGTAAAACCATGTGTATACTCGTGCAATAATTGTATAAATGAAAAGTCATACGCCTTTTCACTGTCAGGAAAACGAATAAGAGCAGCAAAGTGCGATGAGTCAAAAGAAAAACCGCGTCCATTTCGGGTAATGACATGCGACATTAAAACCTTACACAACTTGCCAAAATAATTAAAGACACATGAATATTTCCCCAATTTTTCTGCAAAATACATCTCGGCTTTTTGCTTCAATGGCTCGCGCTCTTTGTCCAACACGTCCCAGTATTCAAAGAAAAACGCCGATTCTTTGTTAAGTATTTCATTTAAAGGCTTGATAAAGCACTCTATATCTTCCTGCGTGAATTGTTCATACGTTACAAATGCCTTTTTCATTGCATCATAGCTGTCACAAAAATAAGGCAAAAAATTTATCACGCCAAGTCGTTCGAAGTTAGAATTATAATAATCCTGAATGGTCTGTGCAGCAGTTATTACATCATATACAGGGCCATTTTTCTCTCTTGCTATATCTTTAATGTACTGCTCGTCATATAAATCAGAGGCATTTTCAACTTTGATATGGGACAATACATGAAAAATCAAATCATAGTGCCTAGAGTAGACAAAATCAACTTTCATATATCTCCTCTTTCTTAAATAAACTTTGTGCGCATACTACCTCTACGCGGTACCCATTAAATTTACAAACTCCATTGCCCACGCTTCTGCCTCATGTATATCCGCTATATCGTTAACTTCCTTTACAGTATATGAGTCAAAGGCCTCGGCTATTAATGCCGATATGCCATAAAAGTCGATTTTGTTGTTTAAGTAGCGGCCTACTGCCCACTCATTAACGGCATTCATGACTGCGGGCAACGTGCCGCCTACATCTGCCGCATGTTTTGCCAAGGCAAGACATGGGAAGCGCTTCATATCAGGGGCTTCGAATGTCAAATCCTTAGTTGTCAGAAAATCCAGCCGCGGGTAGTTATTACTTACCCTATCCGGCCCGGCCAATGCGTATAATATTGGCAGCCTCATATCTGGCGTCCCCATTTGTGCCATTATTGCACCATCTATAAACTGCACCATCGAGTGTATTATGCTTTGTGGGTGCACCAATATTTCTATATTTTCCATGGGCTGGCCAAAGAGCCACATGGCCTCTATTAACTCCAACCCTTTGTTCATAAGGGTCGCGCTGTCTATTGTTATTTTGGGGCCCATTGTCCAGTTTGGGTGACGCAGGGCATCCGCCGCCGTTGCTGCTGCTATATGCTCTTGCGGCCACGTGCGAAACGGCCCACCAGACGCGGTTAGTATTATCTTTTCGACTCCTACATCATTGCCCGTTAATTTGCCTTGCAAACACTGCAAAATAGCAGAATGCTCGCTGTCTATTGGGACGATGCGCACGTTATTGTCCCGTGCAAGCCCCATAATCAAGCCACCGGCAGTGACCAAGCTCTCTTTGTTGGCAAGAGCTATATCTTTGCCAGCTCTTATAGCCGCCAAAGTAGGCGAAAGTCCAGCTTTTCCTACAAGCGCATTAACAACAACTTCGACCGGGTCATGCACTGCACACGCTATAAGCTCGTCATCGCCGGTTAAAATTTCTGTTTTCACGCCTTTGTGTTGCAATAGTTTTTCCAGTTCTATGGCCCGTGCCCCGTCTGGGACCCATACCATATCTGGCCGAAACTCATCTGTAAGTGCTGCCAATAATGGGACATTTGCGTTGCCAGTAAGCACTCTAACACGCGCATTGGGCAAGCACTTGCGCACAACATCCAATGTTTGTGTTCCAATAGAGCCTGTGGCCCCTAAAACAGAAATATTCATATCACACCATCCATGGGTGCCCAACTACTCTCATGAGCACACTCATAACCAGATATACTATGGGCGCAACAATTATCACGCTGTCTGCCCTGTCCAACACACCGCCATGCCCAGGCAAAAGCGACCCAAAGTCCTTAACCCCTGTGCGGCGCTTAATGGCAGATGCAGCCATATCACCAACAATGCAAAATGCTGCCCCAAAAAACGAAATCACTGTAGCAAAAAGCACAAAATTAACTGTAGCCTCCGGGTCTGCAAAGCGCACAACAAAAAAGCCGTATGTCAGCCCCAAAAGTGTAGCGCCAAGCACACCGCCAATTATCCCCTCTACAGACTTTACAGGGCTTGGGGAATTTTTGAGTTTATGACGGCCAAAATTGACGCCGGCAAGATATGCAAATGTATCGCAACCAAAGGCACTAATAAAAATCAACCATATATACAACTGCCCCAGCGGGTGGTCACGTACCAACACGATAAACGAAATCAAAAACGGTACATACAAGAAGCCATATACCGTCACAACTATATCTTCTAATGCAAGCCGGTTAAACAGCACAACCAGCAATGTCTGCACGCAAATTATAAAAAGCGTAAGTGCAATCAATAACCAATGTCCCGCGCCAAAAGCAAAAACCGCCGCAAAATAAACCACGGTAAAAACATAGCCCACGATATGGACAGGCTTGTCCGATTTAGAAAAAGCTACATACAGCTCTCGTAGTCCCATCAGCGATAAAATCGTACACATCAAAAGTAGAGGCAACCCGCCGTGGTGGACTATAAGTATCACCAGCGGCAGGCCAACAATGGTAGTTATCAGGCGCTTTATCAATGCATCATCTCCTAAAATCGCATACAAACGGCAAGAACTGCAAGTTACTTATAACGTACCGCCGTACCCCATACCATAATCTGTACCCCGGCATCGGATGATTCTTTATCAAAAAAAACTTTTACAATTGCATCTGCACCCAGTTGCCTGGCTTTTGCAATCATACTTTCGGCTGCGCGTTCTACGCCTTCTTCAATTACATCGCCCCAGCCTTTAGTGGTAAACCTTACCTTAATAGGCGGTACGCCCACGCCGGTTACCAAACCTATAACCTCTATATCCCTACCCGGTATAGTATCTGTGTTGACAAGTAGCATTGTAAATCCATCCTTTTAAATTATTCCTTTGGCCGCCCGCCAAACCTACGCGCCCTGCCCTCAAAAGAAGCCAACGCTTTATTAAGCTCAGCCACGGTAAAGTCCGGCCAAAGCGTATCGGTGACATACATCTCCGCATATGCAAGTTGCCAAAGAAGGAAGTTGCTAAGCCGCATGTCCCCGCCTGTGCGGATTATTAGGTCCGGGTCAGGCATTGGGTAGGTGTCCAATGCACTAGCCAGTGTATCCTCGTTTATTGTTTCGGGGTTTAACCTGCCATGTACCGCATCGCATGCAAGTTTTTTTGCTGCACGTGCCAGCTCGTCGCGGCCACCATAGTTGACGGCAAGCACAACATGCAAGCCTGTTTTCTCCTTGGTGATATCGGCAAGGATGGCCAGTTTTTCTTGTAAGTCTGCGTCTAAGCGTGTCATATCCCCTATGAAAGACATCCGCATATTATTTTTCTTAGAATCATCGATATATTGCTGGAAGTACTCGCGAATCATATTCATAAATTCGCGCACTTCACCGGCGGGGCGGGTCCAATTTTCTGTACTAAAGACGTATACAGTCAAATATTTTATGCCCAGTGCCTCGATATCATATGAAAGCTTGCGAAGGGTTTGTGCTCCCGCCCTATGCCCCATGGAGTGCGGCATCAGGCGCTTTTTTGCCCAGCGCCCGTTGCCGTCCAGGATAATGGCCAAATGTTTAGGAATCATACGGTCATGATTTCCTTGCTCTTGGCTTCTACGCGTTTGTCAAGCTCCGCTACATATTTGTCGGTTATATCTTGGATTTCTTTTTCCATATTTTTTAGATCATCTTCGGTTACTTCGCTTTTCTTCTCTGCTTTCTTGAACGCCTCCATGGCTTCGCGCCGCAGGTTGCGGATGGCGACTTTGGATTCTTCGCCCTTCTTTTTTACGTCCTTGGACAATTGCTTGCGGCGGTCTTCTGTAAGTTCTGGGAAGTTTAAGCGTATAACTTTGCCGTCGTTTGTAGGGTTAAGCCCTAAATCAGAGGCTTGGATGGCTCTTTCTACTTCTTTTAACATGTTGGCTTCCCATGGCGCAATCATAAGCGTCCTTGGCTCGGGCACACTTATATTGCCCACTTGGCTAATAGGGACATCGCTTCCGTAGTAGTCTACGGTTAGGCGGTCCAATACCTTGGGGTTAGCACGTCCCACGCGTATTGTCGCAAACTCATCTTCTAATACAGAGATGGTTTTCTTCATACGGTCTTCATAAGGTTTTGTGTGTTCAGACATAATAATCCTCCTTATTATCTACGTTCATATAGGTTCCGTTTAACTGGCCAGTGTTTGGGTGTGCACAGGCTAAAGATATACTATCCTGTGCATTTAGGTCGAATATATATGAAGGGATACCCGCCCCGTTGGAGAGGTGCATGGCAGCGATATCTATAACTTTAAGGTCGTTTTTAATAGCCGTGGTATAACTCAGAGTCTTGTATTTACGGGCGCTAGGGTTATCGTCTGGGATACGGTCATACACACCGTCTATATTTTTTGCGTATAGTATACAATCAGCTTCTAGTTCCGCAGCACGCAGGGCCGTTATAGTGTCTGTAGAAAAATACGGGTGGCCTGTCCCTGCTGCATTTATTAACACAGTCTGGTTTGCCATAAGCTCCAGCGCCATGTCTTTCTCGTACACACGAGTAATGTTTGCAATTGGCATAGGCGTTAACACCGTAGCTTTGGTATCTTGCCGTTTAAATGCTTCTGCTAAGTATATTGCATTCATAACCGTAGCCAACATCCCCATAGAGTCTGCTTTAACCCGGTCCATGTCTGGCCTAGCCTGGTGCCCACGCCACAAGTTGCCGCCACCAACAACCAGCGAAACTTGTGTGCCCGTGCTTACAACCCGCGCAATTTGCCCAACTATTGAATCAACTGCTACATCGTTGTAGCCAGACGCAGCCATAGAATCGCCAATAGCCTGCCCGCTTAATTTAATAACAACACGCCTATTCATAATCCCTCCTGTAATACAAAAGCTAGATGCTTGCATCTGGCACTGTTCGGATTATGCCAGATTTTGACGCGACATTCAAGGCAATATGTCAATAGGAAGCTGACAACCAATTAATAACATATGCTTAACTCAACTAAAAGCATATGAGTAACACAATAATGACATGTACATATACTGGTACTAAATTAACTACAAACATGGAGGTTAGCGGAATGGGAGCTTTCGAATTGCAAGATACCCGAAGCGAAGCAGTTGAGTCTGCGGATTGTCATATCCACGGCCACATCCCCGCCCCACCAAAGAAAGTAAAAGACGAATGCATAGTGGCATACAAAGTGTATGACAGTTGCCGCCGCCAAAACTGCCTAACCGCAAGCGAGTTAGGCCCTGCAATGACAGCAGGCGAATGTATAATAGGCGAGCATGAGCATCATGTAGGCGAAATTATCCGGCCACCAGCCGGTGCCACGTCTGTTACCATGGAAAAACTAAAGATCAGCAAAATCCACGTGATAGACAAAAAGCCATGCCCATTCCGTAACGGGTTTTGGGATGTTGGTATAAAGTTCGCCTTCGATTACTGTCTTGTTTTCCGCGACTCCAGCGGATGCGTCCTTGACAGTATACACGCAAAGAATTTCTTCAACTCGAAGACAACACTCTTTGGCAGTCACGGAAGCGACCTTATCGTAGGCACAGACCTGTTTAGCAGAGACAGCGAGTCCATTACCTTCGAAGCTGCCCCATTCATCTGGGTAGAAGCCAAGGCAGTAGGCTTAGACGCAAAACTGCACCACCACCGCCACGGCAGCGAGCATAGGCGTCACGGCGAAGTGCTTATAACAATTGGGCTCTTTAGCATCATGAAGCTGTTTAGACTTGTGCATCTTAATGTACAATCTACTGGCTTCTGCATCCCAGACGAGTGTGAAGGCAGTCATGATATTAACCCATGTGACTACTTCTCGGACCTAGATTTCCCGATGGACATCTTCTCGCCACCGCAACGCAAGGAGTTTATGGCCGCGCGCACAGAAGGGTTTGAAGCAAAGATTTTTAGCTAGTCTTTAATCGCAAGCAAAAAAATACCCCTGCTACGGTATTATCGGTGGCAGGGGTATTTTTGTATGTGATTCAAAAACGGTTTATTTACACAAGATATATCAATTTAGCTGCGTATATAGTATTATAACAATACAAAGCATTATGACGTATTTACAAAGTTTATTATATATTTTTGTAAAGGAGGCTAAATCTATGTCATTGTATCTGACACTGTTTCTTATTGGTGTGGGCTTTATCGTAATCTCGATGTTATTTGGCGAGGTCCTTGACTTTGCTACTACTGGGTTTTTCTTCTTAAAGCCCAAGGTATTGGCCCTTGTTATCACCGTCATAGGCGGGGTTGGCATGATTCTGACCCCTAGGATGGGGAGCTATATGGCGTTCCCGTTTAGTTTGGCTGGCGGCTTATTTGCAGGGTATCTGCTGTACCGCCTTGTTATTTTGCCTCTAATGAGGCTGTCGCATACCAGTACCCACGATAAACAATCGCTTATCGGCTCTATGGCCAAAGTATCATTGTCTATACCTCAAGGTGGCTTTGGGAAGATTATGTACACGGTAAACGGGTCTTTTGTAACCAGCCCAGCCCGGACAGAAGACGGTAGCGGCATTGTCAAAGATACCGAGGTTGTTATCACTTCTATTAAAAACAATGCCTACTATGTAACAGAAAAAAGTTATCAAGAACATGAACATGCTGTACCAAGCAGTGAAGTTTTAAACGCAAATTAAGGGTTGACCCCCATTAAAAGGAGGAAAAAGAATGCCAGCTATTTTTAGCCCAGCAGTACTGTCCGCGTTGCCAATTGGCCCCCCTATGATTGCGGCAATCGTTGTTGCAGCAATTTTTATTGTCATCTTCTCTATTTTGGCAATGTGGAAACGCGTACCTCAAAACAAGGCCGCAGTCATAACCGGCCGCAAAAAGAGGGTAATCTCCGGTAGCGGCGGTATCGTATGGCCAGTGCTCGAAAGATATGATGTCATATCTCTAGAAAACATAAAAATCCCGGTAGAAATTAAGAGCGCCATCTCCAGCCAAGGCGTTGCAATCTCTGTAAGAAGTGTATCGGTTGTAAAAATCAAATCTGATCACGAATCTATCTATTCTGCTTTTGAGCAGTTCTACAGGGGTAATGCCAAAACCACCAGCGATGAAATTTCCACCCAGGCCAACTATATATTAGTTGGTAAATTGCGTGAAATCATCGCAAAAATGACCGTTGAGGAAATTTATCGCGACAAAGATAAATTCTCCAGCGAAGTGCAAGAGAATGCAGCTCGGGATTTGGCCGAGATGGGCCTAGAAATTAAAGCTTTCACGGTAATGGACTTGGGAGACTCTAACGGTTACTTGGAAGCCCTTGGTCGCAAGCAAATTGCTGAAGTTAAAAAAGATGCAGATATAGCCGAAGCAGACGCACGCAGGGAAACTACAGTAAGGACCGCCGAAGCCACCCGCCTAGGCGAAGCCGCACGCTTGCAAGCCGAGACGCAAATTGCCGAAGCCGCCAAGGAAAAGGAACTCAACGTCCAGGCCTTCCGCCAAGAAGCGGAAGCAGCAAAAGCCCAAGCCGACCTTGCATACGAAATCCAAGCCAACAAAGTCAAAAAAGAAGTAACCGATACAGAGATGCAAGTTGAGCTTCTTAGGAAACAAAGAGAGACAGAACTAGCCGAGCAAGAAGCCATAAGACGAGAAAGAGAACTAGCCGCAACAGTACACAAAGCCGCCGACGCAGAAAAATACAGGCGCGAAAAAGAAGCAGAAGCCTCCAAATACGAGCAAATTGCCCGTGCACAAGCAGAAGCTGAAGCCATTAAGCTCGACGGTGCCTCTAAAGCAGAAGCCGTAAAAATGCAAGGTCTTGCCCAAGCAGATGTAATAAGCCAGCAAGGCTTGGCAGAAGCAGAAGCAATAAAAGCAAAAGGTTTAGCAGAAGCTGAAGCAATGCACAAGAAAGCCGAAGCGTTTAAACAATATAACGACGCCGCTGTAACCCAAATGGTAATCGAAAGACTACCCGAGATAGCCAAAAACGTAGCCGAGCCATTGTCAAAAACAGAAAAGATAGTAGTTGTAGACAGCGGCAGCGGCCAAGGCGGCGGGGCATCCAAAGTCTCTGGTTATGTAACAGATATCATGGCCAAACTGCCTGTCACTGTTGAAGCGCTTACCGGTGTTAACCTAGTGGATACCCTTAAGCGTTTTGCGGAGGGTGCTGGCACCAATGCCGGGGAAGTTGAAAAGGTTATTGGCGAAGTTTTAGATAACTAGATTTGACACAACCTCTTATAGCCAAGGCTGTTGTATATCGCGAAAGCGGTAGGCAACAGCCTTTTTTGTGGAGTTTTTATCCAGTCACATCACGCCGCCTGTAAAACGCTAATCCACATATGGTCAAAACCAAAGACACCGCAGATAAAGCCAACAAGGGCAAAACACGCATATCCTCTAAAGGCATTTGCGGTATATGATAAAAAGGCGATAACATCATAGCCCACCTAGGTATGTTGAGCAGCTCTCCAAAAAACCCGAGCATGAATACATAGGTAAAATACGCCCAGCATAGTGCAACTGCTTTAGGAAAAACGCCAACGAACAAGATGCTTAACCCCAACATAGCCCACAAGGCAGGAACATAAACCATCATCGAATGAATCAACGAACCAAACGCAAGCGGAGTTTCCAGCATTAGGGAACTAACAGCCCATAAACCTACGGTTGTTGCAAAAGGCATGAGTAGGCTTGCAATAAAAGCAAGAACAATATAACTCGTCAAATAATATGAGCGAGAGATTGCTCTGCTAAGTATAGGCTCGGCCCGCCCTTCTTTTTCTTCTCGTAAAACTTTGAAAACCAATATCAGCACAGGTGCAATGCAAACTATGGAAAAACCAACATTAAGAAACATCGTGAACAGTTCTACGGCAGAAAAATCAGCAGAAGCGGGCTGGTCGCAAGCTACGCTTGCTGCTCGCCCATGCATCCCGGGCATTAACATTTGAAATGCCCCGTTTTCTCCTGCAAAATGTTCTGCATCACGCAAAATGCCACCCAATGCCGCACCAAAGCCCAATAACACAATTGCCCAAGAAAATAGTGTGTTGCGATTTTGCCGCCATGCAAGACCCAAAGGTGTCCTAAGAAAGTGTGATGCGTAATCACGGCCTTGTTTTTCTGGCAATAATCCCTGCCCAATATCACGCCTTGCGTTAAGAAAATATGCAACGCCAAACAGGATAAAAGCCAAAATTAACATAACAAAAAACGGCCAAGGTTGATTTGATACAAAGGCTTCTGCTCTAAGCGGCAGGCCTAGTGGGGATATAAGCGAAAGGGGTCTAAACGTTACATCACCTACAGCACGCAACAAATAAGATACAATGAGGACAAAAAAAGCATATCCTGTTACAGCTCGGGTTGAGTGGGAAAATTGAGATATAACTGCTGAAGTAGCCGCAAAAAATATACCTGTTACTCCTAAGCTTACGCCATAGATGAATGCCCCTAGTGTTGTCATTCCGCTTATGCTTAAAATAGAAAGCAGCACGCCATGAGAAACAGTCAACAATGCATTAACAATGATTGCCGTTATCATTACAGCATGAAAGGCAGACAATCTGCCAATAGGCAAAGAACGCAATACCTCATATCGCCCTTTTTCTTCATCGCCGCGCGTACTTTGCATGACAAGGAAGATGTTGAAAATTGCTACCGCTATTAGGGTAAAAAGATGCATTTCCACAGCGTAAAAATGTACTACCTGAAAAGTCTCCACCGCAAAAAATGGGCCTTGCAACGCTATATGAGCAGGGTTGTATTTCATAACTTGTAGCCCCTGCAATTCTTCGGCGGTAAATTGGTTTTGAAATGCTGTAAGCATTACTGCTGCAACAAGTAAAAGCAGGATTACCCAGGCAATGATATAAACACGCTCTTTATACAGGGTAAAACTAGTAAGTTTTATGCTGTTTTTGAACATTTCCGTCATGATATTTTACCTCCGACAGGTGTGCCATAGTGGCGCATAAACAAATCTTCCAGTGATGGCGGTGCACTCTCCATCTTTTTAATGCCAAATTGAGAAACGAACCGGATAACCGCATCCATTTCTTCTATGTCTACTTCAAAACGGATATTGTTTTGCTTAATCAGAACATTGTGTATTCCTGTTACCTTCTCAATCCCTTGCGGTTCGCGCATTGTAACTATGTCCATGTGATAACGTGTCAGGTGTCGCAAATCATCCAAAGTGCCTGTTTCGACCAATTTGCCATCACGGATAATGCCTACTCGGTCACATAAACGCTCGACTTCTGACATGATATGACTGGACAGAAACACACTTTTGCCCTTGCTTTTTTGCTCTAGTACACACGCTTGAAACACCTGCTCCATCAAAGGGTCAAGCCCGCTTGTTGGCTCGTCTAAGATAAATAAATCGGCTTCGGAAGCAAAGGCGGCAATCAAGGCTACTTTCTGGCGGTTACCCTTTGAGTATGTGCGGCATTTCTTTGATGTATCTAAGTCAAAATCACGGACAAGTTTGTCACGCAGCTCTTTGTTATATGTCCCACGCAAACTAACAAATAAATCTATTACTTCGCCGCCTGTTAAATTTGCCCACAAATTCACATCACCCGGCACATAAGCAATGCGCTTATGGATTTGTGTTGCGTTTTTCCATGCGTCCATCCCTAGCACTTTTGCGTTGCCTGATGTTGCTTGCAAAATACCAAGTAAAACACGGATTGTGGTTGATTTGCCTGCGCCGTTGGGGCCGAGATATGCAAACACCTCTCCTTCTGCGACATTAAGGCTGATATTGTCTAATGCCTTAAATTTACCGAACTTTTTTACAACGTTGTCAAGCTGTAAGCTGAATTTCATGTTTATGACCTCCAATATATTTATTATCACAATGATTGAACAACCATTCAACTATGAGGATAAAAATTTTTACTCCTTGCTTTATTCTTCGCTATGTTCAAATCCATTTTTCAGCATTTCACGCACATGGTTATCTGAGAGTGAATAGTAAACATTCTTTCCTTCTTTCTCGTTATGGACAAGATTTAGTAACCGCAGAGATTTTAATTGATGAGAAACTGCAGATTTTGTTATGCCCATCAACACAGCAAGGTCACATACGCACATGCGCTCCTTTGACAATGCCCACATGATTTTTAAGCGTGTAGGGTCTGCAAACATTTTATAGAGGTTTGATAATGTCCTAAATTGGTCATTATCAGGCATCATATTTTTTGCACGGGCAATGACATCTTCATGGATTGCGTTGCAATCGCAAGTATCGTTTGCTTGTTTCATATTATCCACCTCCAAATAATAGTTGAACAATCGCTCAACTGTTATAAGTTAACATACCCTTTAAGCCACGTCAACACTATAATTAAAAAAACTCATGCCGCCATAAACAGTCCCAAGGCGGCATGAGTTTTGTACAAGGCAGGTGCTATAAACCTGCTGTTTATAATTTTTCTATAATAATTAGCGAAACACTCTTGAGTGGCATGTCAAACTCCAGCTCCAGCTTGCCATCATGCGGGGTCATTGTTTGTACAGGGAAAAGCAACTCCAGGCCATCGCGGGCTTTTATTGCGTTATACTGGCTGCCTACTGGGTAGTCTGGCCGGCCTTGGCGCACCCATTCTGTATAGGGGTTTGAATGGTCTTTATCTATGCTGTAGTGCGTAACCCTACATTGCCCACCCATGGGCAAGTTATCTACTGTCAATGCTACTTTGTATGTGCCTGTATCCCAGGTATCTTCGTGACAGTACAGCAGCACTTCTGCTGACTGTGTACCGGTTATGGTTGCCCAGCCGTCTATTTCGGCGCCTTGCCCTTGACCCCAATAATCTGTATATCCTTCTGGGTTTTGAGCTTTGGAGGATGTAAGTGCTATGCGCTGATATCCTAGCTTTGCGTACATTTTGAAGGTGTTAAACATGGCCTTGTCTATGCCCTGGGTGCTAAAAGTACGTGTGCCCTCAAAGCAACGTTCCCCTTCAAACATAAACGCCCATGCTTGGGGACGGAAGTCCATACCCAGCTCTGCCCCAATGTCGTATATATTTTTGTAGGCAGAGGCTACATACGATGCATAATACTCGGTATTGCGGAAGTCAAATACAGGGTTATCAAACCTACCCCCTGCGGCCCAACCATCTGGGTCAGCCTCTGTTAGGACGCACTCCAAATCACCGTAACCGCATTCTTTTATGACTGTCCCACATATGCGTACCTGGTCTAGTAGTTTTTTTACAGAAGGCGTTTTATCTAGTTTTGGTGAAGTGGTAAAGCCATACCCGCCACCCTTGGTATGGAAGGATGTGAAATCCAGCCTGGTACCGGTCTTGCCAGAGTAATAGTTTGTGCCTGACTTTGTATGGACCAAGAAATCTCGCAAATAATTGGCAGCTTTTGAATCAAAACTCATAGCGCCACAGGTCGCGGGGCCGCCAAACCGTGCAGTAGGCAGCACGTCGTGGATTGCAGCTTGTGTATAATCGTAAAGCTTGCAAAATTCCTCGTGGGTGCCGGTCCAGTAGAAGATGTCTGGCTCGTTCCACATTTCAAAATACCAGGACTCTATTTCTTTTTCCCCATATCGTGCTACTAGGTGCTTTACTAAGTTGCATATCAGGTCGTACCATTTTTTATAGTCTTTTGGGGGGCGGCTCCAGCCTACGCGCTTGTACTGGCTGTAGCTATCCCATTCTTTTTCTATGCCGGTCATATCTGCTAGGGCCATGGGCATAAAGCCTATTTCGAAAAAAGGCTTGCAATTATTGGCCAGCCATATGTCGCACATTTTGTCTATTAAGCCAAAGTAGTAGACGGGGTTACCATGCTCATCCTCTGTATAAGCGTTGGTTGAGCCCCATTTGTAAAACCCATGCAAGTTGCCCGTGCAAAGCATGTGATGGGCGCGGATATAATATGGCTTTTCTAATTTGCCAAGCTTGGAGATAAGCTCCATCCCACCTGGCGAATGGGTGTAGTTACACTCGTCGTAGCCTACATAGTTCCAGGTATGCGCAAGCTCGCCCATTTGTTTGGACGCGTCCACATGGACAGTGACGTTTTGATTCATGTTTGCTTCCTCCTCTATACTCATATCTGCAGTTTAAAGTGATCAGTGATCGCTTTTGGCCCAATCATCAAAACTGCCTAATGCATTGCATTGGTTGTATTTTACCATAATAATCACATTATATTGTTATAGTACGAATTGCATTTATATGTGCATAGTGGTATAAAAAAGCTGATAATTTTAATCCGATTATCCTTACGTTGGTCCTAAGGAGATATAACATGAGCAAAAAAAATAGATATATTGTGGTGTGCATTGTGTGCTGCATTGCATTCATTGTTGCATACACGCAGCTGCCAACACATGCTGCTATATTCCCAGCACCTGGTGCTACTATAGAAGCCACTGGCAACACTGGTACCGGTGGTGCCCCATGGCGCCTATATAGCGATGGCACCCTGGTTGTAGATGACGGGACAATTAACTGGTCTGGTGGGGCAAGTCCATGGAGTGCGCATTCGGCAGATATTTACAGGATTATATTTACGGGGCCTATTGTTGCAGGGCCGCACATTAGCAGCCTGTTCCGCGCACTTTTAAATGTGGAAACTATAACTGGGCTTGAATATTTTAATACAACCAACGTGACCAATATGAATAGCTTGTTCCATAGCTCAGTAAGTCTTACAGGTATTGGGGATTTATCTGGTTGGGATACAAGCAACGTAACACGTATGGACTTTATGTTTAGTGGTGCAAGCAGCCTGGCCAACGGCGTAGATATATCTGGCTGGGATACAAGCAACGTAACCACCATGGACAGGATGTTTAACAGTGCAAGCGCGCTAACGTCATTGGATTTGTCTAATTGGGATACGGGTAGTGCAATAGATTTAAGCCAAATGTTTAGGGATGCTAGTAATCTTGTTAGTGCTGGAGATTTATCTGGTTGGGATACAAGCAGCGCAATACACATCTCTAGTATGTTTTATGGCACAAATAGCTTAACAAGTCTTAACCTTACCGGCTGGGATATTAGTAATGCAACAAGCATGAACAACATGTTTCGCGAAAGCGGTGTAACAGCCATAACAGGAATATCTGGATGGGATACAAGCAACATAACTATCATGTCGGGCTTGTTTCTTAATGCAAGCAACCTTGCACATCTTGATTTGTCGTTGTGGGATACCAGTAGTGTAGTAGATATGGGTTTTATGTTTAGTGATACCCTAAGCCTTACTAGCATTGGTGATGTGACCGGGTGGGACACAGGCAATGTGACCAATATGGAAAGGATGTTTCGCAGGGCCACTGGGCTTAGTAGTCTTGACTTGTCTGGGTGGGATATGTCTGCAGCGGGTGATACATTCCAAATGTTTAGCGGAGCTACAGGCATACGCACGTTGGCATTGGGGGCAGAGTTTAGGGCCAACGCGACAGGGTCGTCTACACTGCCTGCTGTGCCCAACAATGCCGTTTATACCGGCATGTGGCAAAATATTGGCACAGGGACCATTGGTGACCCACAAGGGGCATATGTGCTAACATCTGTTGAGCTTATGGCAAGGTATGGTAGCGGCGGTACGCCTTCTATAGATACATGGGTATGGCAACCTAGATACCCAATTCCGGCACCTACAGCCACGCCCATGCCTACACTTACACCTTCACCCACACCAATACCAGATATGTCAACACCAACGCCAACACCTACAGCGGTACCTACACCAACCGCTACACCATCAGCTACACCATCAGCAACGCCAACCGCTATGCCATCTACCCCTACTCCAACCTCGACTCCTGTGGCCTCGCCAACACCTACACCATCTATCACGCCTACCCCTACCCCCGTGGCCACACCAGCACCTATTAGCACACACACACCTATACCTATATACACGCCTTCACAGGCAACCACTCCTACACCCAGCGCACCTTACGTATTACCCCCCACGCCCACGCCCACCTCATTGCCACACCCAACCCTAACGCCCACACCTGCACCTTCGCATCCCCCAACTTTGCAAAGGCACTATGCATATATAATCGGTTTTTCGGACGGCACGGTACGTCCTGGTGCATTGTTAACCAGAGCCCAAGCGGCAACAATTTTCTTCCGTATTATGGGTGACAATGACCGTACAGTTTATTGGGCACAAGACAACCCTTTTTCTGATGTTGGCATCAACCAGTGGTTTAATAATGCCGTGTCCACCGTCACCAACGCGGGGTTAATAACAGGTATGCCAGGCGGTACATTCGAGCCCAACCGCCCAATAACACGGGCCCAGCTTGCAGTAATTGTAGCCAGGCACAGTGGCATATACGACAATACAGCACCGCTTTTTATAGATATTGCTGGCCATTGGGCCGAAGGATATATAAACGCAGTTGCACAACAGGGCTGGGTAGTAGGATATGAAGGCCCCGGCGGGCGCTTCCTACCCAACCAGCCTATCACCCGCGCCGAAGCGGCGGCGATTATCAACCGTATGCGTGGTTGTCTACCTCATGGGGCGCAGGCATTGCTGCCGGATATGCGTATGTTTGCGGATAATATAAACCCTATGGCATGGTATTACTTATATATCCAGGCTGCGGCCAACTCACATAAATATGTATTGGTAGACGATGTCAATCACGAAACATGGGTGTACCTATTGCTCCCAGAAAGGCCTTGGCATTTGTTGGAGTTGCCGGGTTCGCAGCCTTGGTACATTTTTGGGAGTTATAAATAAAACACTGGTTGTTTATGGATACATTCAATGTATTAAAAGGGCTACTGTTTATTTACAAACTTCCGGAAGAATGCATTACGATACTTGCTAGGCGTTGTCCCTTCTAGCCGTTTGAATACCTTCATGAAGTATTTTTCGTCTGCAAAGCCAATTTTATTGGCTATTTGTTTAATTGGCTCGCTGGAGGAAAGTAAAATTTCTTTGGCAGCGTCTATTTTTGTTCGGTTTATATAATCCATCAGTGATACACCGGTGTATTTCTTAAAAACACTTGAGAGATATCCGGGGTGATAATTAAACTCTGCTGCTACTTTGGTTACGCTTATCTGGCTTGCATAGTGCATACGTATCCAGTCCATTATTTTTACGATGTATTTATAGGTTGCGGATACATCTCCTATTTCGTATCCCCTTACAAAGTTTGTTGTAATCTCCAACCCCAAAAGGCTAAGGGCATAGTGTACTAAATAACCAGAATAAAATGTCTGCTGTGCCGCATCTAGTAGCTGGCGGAACTGCAATATTACCCTTTCGCTATTTGCAAGGCGGTTTGTCTCGGGGATGATGTATTGGTCGTGGGCTATTTCTGTGTTGGACTTGATGAAGTGGAGCTGGCGGTTAATTTCTTCTTCATCTACAACGCGGTAATCGTTGCCCCATATACTAAAATGGCACCAAAAGTATGATAACTCACCACTAGAGGCCTTGTATCCTTTATGTTCTAGGCCAGGAAAAAGCAGGATATATTGGTTTGGGCCTATATCGTACTGTTTGCCGTCTTGCTCTATATACAAGTGTCCCTTGTTGCACAATACCAAAACAAGCTCGTCAAGGGTGCGGCGGTCATGTATGAAGTTATCAGAATTCATTAGATGACCGCATCCTTCTAGCAACAACGGGTTATTGCAAGGAGAAACTAAGTACAACATACGTAAATTTTCCACCTTTCCTGTGGATTTGTTGTTTACTTGCTGTGTTTGTGTTTCTATTATATAGCAGTGATACACATATTACACTTCTATTGTGAATGGAGGCTAACATGATTAGATTCCCTATTTCATCTCCAGGTGCTGGCTATAATTTTGATGACCCACCGGCACCGGCTTTTAAGGAAGTTATGGTACATGACCCATCTATTTTTAAGTCAGGGGACATGTACTATGTTTTTGGCTCACATATGGCTGCGGCACGCTCGCATGACTTGATTTCTTGGGAGCAAGTTTCTACCCATGTAAGCCCACACAACCCATTTATGCGAGATGTAGACGATTTTAAAGACGCCTTCGAATGGTCACAAAGTCGTACATTTTGGGCGGGAGACATCCAACCAATGCCTGACGGGCGGTTTCTTATGTATTATTGCAACTGCCAGGGCAGTATGCCTTTGGGTGACATTGGCCTTGCCGTTTCTAGTAACGCAGAAGGGCCATATATTAACCAAGGCATGTTCCTAAAATCAGGGATGCGCTGGATTAGCGAAGATGGAACACCTTACAACCCAACAATACACCCTAATTGCGTGGACCCACACGCTTTTTTTGATGCAGACGGTATTTACCGGCTGCTGTACGGTTCATTTTCTGGTGGGATTTTTATTATGACATTGGACCCTGCAACAGGGCTTCCTATACCCGGCCAGGGGTACGGCAAGAAGCTAATGGGTGGCAACCATGGCCGTATCGAGGGCCCATACATGCTATATAGCCCCCAAACAAAATATTACTACCTGTTTGTTACGTTTGGTGGGCTTAGACATGATGAGGGCTACAATATCCGTGTTGCCCGCAGCCACAGTGTTGAAGGGCCTTTCTATGATGCCGCAGGGCAAGAGATGACCGATGTAAAAGGCGCAGAAGGGACTATTTTTGACGACAGATCCATTGAGCCATTTGGCACTGAAATCATGGGTGGGTACTGGTTTATGCAGGAAATGGGCGAGCCAGGGCGCAGCACTACTGGGCATATTTCTCCCGGTCACAACAGCGCTTACTACGACAGTGAAACTGGGCGATATTTTTTATTGTTTCACCAGCGGTTTCCACATTCTAGGGCCACACACCAAGTTAGGGTGCATGAGATGTTTATGGGTGAAGATGGCTGGTTTGTGGTGTCGCCTTTTAGGTATGACGGTGCAAGCTTGCGCAGCTTTAAGCCCCAACACGTACACGGGGCATGGAAAATTATTTGCCATGGGCAAGAGATTAACTATACACCCAACATATCTGTCACGGTCACGCTCAACCCTGACGGCAGTGTTAACGTGCATAGAAGCGGGTATGAAACAGGCGAGTGGACACTGGGTGCAGATGGCAAGGCATTTACGATTACGCTGGACGGTACTTGTTATAAAGGCTACCTACTGCGCAGCTACGCCGCAGACCATGACGCATGGGTAATGTCTTTTACTGCCTTGTCGGCCAAAGGGGTTGCCCTATGGGGTGCCGGTGTCTGCGGCTTATAGTGTGAAATTTGGAGGTATGACCTATGAAGATTTTAGCATTACTAGTACTTAGCCTTTTGTTTTTGGCTGCGTGCGGCACGGGGCAGGATGACAATGGCGTGACAGACGATTATGACACCCCACCGGCTGGGGCAGCACAGGAACCAATAACTCTTACCGCGCCAGGTGCCGGCTTTGACTTTAATGACCCGCCGCCGCCGGTTTTTGGGGAAGTTTCTGTCCATGACCCGTCTGTTTTTAGGGTTGGGGATATGTTTTATGTAATAGGCTCTCATATGTCTATGGCTCGCTCCAGGGATTTGATTTATTGGGAGCAGGTGTCTAACTATGTAAACCCAGACAACCCTCTAATATATAGTCTCGAGGACTTCCAAGAAGCTTTTGATTGGGCGCGTACAACTACCTTCTGGGCTGGGGATATCCAGCCAATGCCGGACGGGCGCTACTTTATGTATTATTGCAACTGCGAAGGTTCTATGCCTCTGGGGAACATAGGCCTTGCCATTGCCGACAACCCCGAAGGGCCGTTCATGAACAAAGGCATTTTCTTACGCTCGGGTATGCACGGTACTAGCGAGGATGGCACACCTTACAACGCAAATATACACCCCAATGCCGTTGACCCTCACGCGTTTTTTGATTCGAATGGTGAGTTTTGGATGGTGTACGGCTCGTTCTCTGGTGGGATTTTTATATTGCGTATGTGCCCGGAAACGGGCCTCCCATTACCCGACCAGGGGTACGGCACTAGGCTCATGGGCAACAACCATAGCCGTATAGAAGGGCCATATATCCTGTATAGCCCTGAAACTGAATATTACTATCTGTTTGTAACATTTGGCGGATTGGGTCGCAACGACGGTTATAACATACGAGTCTCCCGCAGCCGCAACCCAGACGGCCCATTTTATGACAACAGGGGCAATGCCATGATAGACGTACATGGTGCACGCGGCTCGTTTTTTGATGATAGAGCTATCGAGCCATACGGTACTAAGCTGATGGGTGGATACTGGTTCTTGAGGGAGCGTGGCGAGCCCCGTATGACATCCGGCTACCTGTCTCCTGGCCACAATAGTGCATATTTTGACGCAGAAACAGGCCGGTATTTTCTTATCTTCCATACCCGTTTTATTATTGGCCCATACCATAGAGTGAGGGTGCACGAGATGTTTTTGACAGATTGCGGTTGGTTTGTGGTATCCCCGTTCCGCTATGACGGTGCCATGCAGCGCAGTTTCTTGGCCGAGCATGTGCCGGGGTCATGGAAGCTTATTAATCATGGGCAAGAAATAAATTACGAAGCCAACCTTTCTGTGACAGTAAACCTGACTGCCGACGGTAGAGTCTACGGTGCCAAGGCGGGGTATTGGTCTTTGGAAGCTGACGGCACGACCTTTAATATCACGGTAGAAGGCATAGCGTATAGGGGGCGGCTGCTTCGCAGTTACGCCAGCGACCATGGCCGGTGGGTAATGTCTTTTACTGCTATGTCAGAGGATGGTATCGCACTTTGGGGTGCAGGTGTGGTGCAGTAAGCACAAAGGCTTGAGAATGGAGGTTTATATGCAAACTTACCAGAATCCTTTCAGACTAGACAATCAATGGGACCAAAACCAATTGGGTGACCCATATATCATGCGTCACGATGGGTATTACTACCTATACTGCTCTAGCCATCAGGCAGAGATAAAGTGCTGGAGAAGCGAAAACCTAGTGCAGTGGGACTACATGGGCAGCGTGTGCAACCTACCAGAGATAGATGGTGCATATGCGCCAGAGGTACTATACACACACGGTAAGTTTTACATGGTGACATCGCCCAAGGGAAGCGGGCATTACCTGTTAGTCTCGGACTCGCCTACAGGCCCCTTTACCCTTGTGTCTGAAAATTTTGGGTTATTAATAGACGGTAGTTTATTTGCTGATGACGATGGCAAGGTGTATTTTACCAGAGCCGGGCACCAGGGTATTGTTGTACACGATACTTGTTTGCCCAATACCCCAGATACAAGCGGTGCAACCATCCCCCAAAGCTACCTCAATCATTGGACAGAAGGCTCGATGATAATAAAACGGGACGGTTTTTACTTCCTTACCATGACAGGTAACCACCTGCTAAGCCGCGGGTATAGGGTTGACTATATAGTGTCGCCCCATGCCCCAGACAAGGGGTATGTCACCCCGCGCAACCCAACATTGCTGCTGGAAACAGGTGACGAATTTCATGCACTGGGCCACAGCTCTACAGTTTTGGGGCCGGACATGGATAGTTATTATATTGCGTACCATTCGTTTAACTTTTTGGCAGAGCCAAAATACCGCAGTCTTAATATAGACAGGTTGTTTTTTGATGGCGCGCGTATGTATGTCAACGCTGCCTGGTGGCAGCAGGGTATACCAGCTGGGCCTGTGTTTAAATCACGGGACGGCGAAGGCCTAGCAAGGCAAAAACATTACGGCAAGACCTACTGGGTCACACCCCCTACGGGGGTGCATTTTACTGCAGAGTTGACAATCAACCCCAAAGGCAAGGCGGTTGATGTTTTATTAAACACCGAAGATTTACTTCACATTCATGACGGTTGTGTATCCTTTAACGGCAAGAAAAAACAGCTACCGCAAAATATAGATTTAAACGCAGACCTTACCATACGCATTGCACAGGGCAAGAAGTCTTGCAAGATATGGCTTAACGGTATGGGTATCATGGAATGGGCAACACAAGAGTTTACAGTGTCAGGCAAAAGCGGAATATACTTATGGAGTGAAGCAGACACAACCCCTGGCTTTGTAGGTTTTTCCCACACAGCAGAAGGCACTGGTGATTTTAACGCTTCGAAGAACATACCGGGGCGTTTCCTTGCCGTGCATACTGGGTTGGCACAGCCGGTAGAAATAGAAACTCATATAGAAACAGGTTTCCAGGCGCAAGCTATATGCGGGAGCACACAGTCCTTTTATTATAAGATTAACACAAAAAAAGCCGGCAACTATACGCTATTTATTCGTATGCAGGTATATACCCCAGATGCCCGCATCATTGTAAATGGGGAGACATTTACAATGCAAAAACTACGCACAAACGGGTTTGTGACAGTTTGCGCCGGGGCGGTAGATTTGCCGCAAGGCGAGTCGATGCTAAAATTTTCAGGCCTAAACGGCATAAGCTTAATAGACGAGTTTACATTGGTAGAGTCCAGCCAAGTCCCACAATCTGTCACTGTTGTAGACAAGGGTCGCCTAACCTATGACGACTTGCGTATTATGGGGCATAAAAGAGCCAACAGCATGTTGCGTAAACAATGGGGTTTTACCTGCGCCGAAAATCACGGCATGGGGTTTGTTGGCGGAGATGGCTGGACAGATTACACTGTAAAAGCCAACCTAAACATCAACCGCCACACAAGGGGCACAGTATCTATATACCTACGCACAACAAAAGAGTCCTGGTTCGAACATCAAGCGTCACCAGCATTGTTGGGTTACAGGGTAATAGTTAATAGCGAGGGTATTGCTCTGATGCGTTGCCACTATGGCGAAAAACCTCTGGCAAGCA
>Ga0123355_10001197_pt1 | contig 36098 bp, 33 predicted proteins | sample TergutEmb28metaG_3_FD_89872 | JGI IMG/M metagenome (GOLD analysis project Ga0123355, IMG submission 89872) | Embiratermes neotenicus P1 segment gut microbial communities from Petit-Saut dam, French Guiana - Emb289 P1 | ecosystem: Host-associated > Arthropoda: Insects > Digestive system > Gut ...
ATATGATGTCTCATCTCTTACAAAAATCGCTGTGTGAGTCTTATTGTTTTTTTGAGCCTGCTTAGGAAGGTTTCTTTGTTGAGCCTTTAAGTGCTACTTTTCAGACAGGACGCTTTCACACTTCCCTCCTGCATAGAACACTTGCCCTATTTTACCACAATTTCGACATTATTTATAGAGTAACACAAGTTATAAATTCGTTGAGATTTCACAGTCTCTATGTTGAAGTGTAGTTTCATATATGCAGCCAAAGCCGATATGTCAAATATTGTCACACAATTAAATGTGTGTTATCATAATTCGAGACTAGTATTTAACTTTCAATCGTCGTTGCAGTAGATATTGAAGGGAGGTTCCACTATGCGAAAACACAAAGCACTTATACTAATAATTTTAAGCATTATTGGAGCTTTAGGTATATTGTCTATTGCACTAGACGATAGCCACTTAATATTAAATACAGAAACGGCACAATATGAAGCGAACGATCAGTATGAGTCTGATATTCTGCATATTGAATATCCAGAGGAAAGATATATCCAATTTGAAACGCTACTGTATGAAGATGAATATGAGCACTATGAATATGAGTATGAAGTATATGACGAGGAAGAGGAAGAAGAACCAGAAGAAGAATATGAACCCTGCACCATTGTAACTATAACCATTTCAGCAGCTGGAGATACAACACTTGGTGGTGATCCCAGAGGAATGGGGATGTTTATCAGGGAATGGGAAAACAATGACCAAGACTATTCCTTTTTCTTTCGTGAAGTTAGGCATATTTTCGAAGAGTCAGACTTGTCTATAGTCAATCTGGAAGGAACTCTCACATACGCTACTGTGGCTAGAGAAAATGCAACTTTTACCTTTAGAGCTCCACCGCATTTTGCGCAGATACTCTCAGAAGGAGCCATAGATGCTGTTACGCTTGCAAATAATCACAGTAGAGATTTTTTGGAGAGAGGATATAGAGATACTATTGAAGCTCTTGAAGCCGTAGGAGTAGCAAGATTTGGTAATGGTTACAACATCATAAAAGAGATAAATGGAATTAATGTCGGACTGTTTGGATTAAGCATTTGGGGTGACTGGCGCGAAAACAGAGATAGTATCACCAGAGCCATTAATGATCTGGAAAACAGAGGAGCTCAGCTAATCATTGCCTACTTCCACTGGGGAGTCGAACTTGCAAACATGCCAAGTCATTATCAACGCGTAATGGGTAGATTTACAATCGACAGTGGAGCGCATTTAGTACTAGGTGCGCACTCTCATGTGCTGCAGGGGATTGAAGTGCATGATGGAAGAAACATTGTCTATTCTCTGGCAAATTTCAGCTTTGGCGGCAACAATAACCCCGCTGACCATGACACTATGATTTTTCAACAAACATTCACCTTTGACGATGGTGTTTTACAGGATACAAACGATATAAATATCATACCTGCATTTATTTCCTCTGATCGCACTCGCAACAATTTTCAGCCGATTCTTGCAGTGGGTGAGGATGCCGAACGTATCTTAGAGCGAGTCAGGTTATACAGCGAGTGGGTCAATTAACTAAAAATTCAATCCGACTAAAAATATGAGAATTATGAAATATGAGGGAGAAGCAATGTCAAAACAAAAAGTACCATACAAGATTTATTTATCAGAAGAAGAGATTCCAAGAGCATGGTATAACGTCCGTGCTGACATAAAAACGGATCATCGCCCGATACTTAATCCGGGAACGCTAAAGCCAATGACGCCTGAAGAGTTAGCGCCTGTATTTTGTGATGAGCTTGTGAAGCAGGAACTTAACGACAAGGATAGATTTATAGAGATTCCTGAAGATATCCGAAATTTCTATAAAATGTACAGACCGTCACCCCTTGTCCGTGCATACTGCCTTGAGGAAGCTCTGCAGACACCTGCAAAAATCTATTACAAGTACGAGGGTGGAAACACCTCAGGAAGTCATAAGCTCAACTCTGCAATTGCACAAGCATATTATGCAAAAGAGCAAGGACTTGTTGGATTAACAACTGAAACAGGAGCGGGGCAGTGGGGTACAGCTCTATCTATGGCATGTGCGTTCCTAGGTCTTGATCTGAAAGTGTTTATGGTTAAGATTTCTGCAGAGCAAAAGCCATATCGTAAAGGTATAATTGAAACCTTTGGTGCTTCAGTAACTCCATCACCGTCAAACACAACTCAAGTCGGACGAAAAATGCTAGAAATTGATCCAAACTCTAACGGAAGTCTTGGTACAGCAATTTCAGAAGCTGTTGAAGTAGCAGTGACAACAGAGGGATATAAGTATGCTCTTGGGAGTGTGTTAAATCAAGTGCTACTTCATCAATCTATTTTGGGTCTTGAAGCAAAGACTGCGTTTGAAAAAATAGGTGAGCGACCTGATATAGTCATAGGCTGTGCAGGTGGTGGTTCGAATCTTGGTGGATTGATGTCACCATTTATGGCAGACAAAATTGCAGGCAAAGATACAGCACCGTATTTCATTGCTGTAGAACCTGCATCATGTCCAACTTTAACGCGTGGTAAATTTGCATATGACTTCTGCGACACAGGCATGGTAACTCCGTTAGCGAAAATGTACACGCTGGGCGCAACATTCGCACCATCAGGCAGTCATGCAGGTGGCTTAAGATATCACGGAATGAGTCCAATCTTATCACAGCTATATCATGATGGTTTTATTGATGAAGCGAGATCTGTTGTTCAGACCGATGTATTCAAAGCTGCTGAGATGTTTGCAAAAGCAGAGGGTACGCTTCCAGCACCTGAATCAGCGCATGCAATACATGCCACAATAGAGGAAGCCTTAAAATGTAAAGAAACAGGCGAAGAGAAAACAATACTGTTTGGCTTGTCAGGTACCGGTTATTTCGATATGGCTGCATATATGCAATATAACGATGGCACAATGGTAGACAAAGTCCCAACAGATGAAGATCTTCAACGTGGCTTTGCAGCAATTCCAAATGTAGAAGGGTAATCGAAAACTGCAGTCATTCTACGCGTAGTCGCAGAATCTCGTAGCACTGCACATGCGAACACATAAAAATTGTCTTGACATATTTCTACATTTATGACAATATCAAGATAGTGAAAACAAGCAAACAAATTCAAATATGAAAGGTGGTGAAAGACATGAAACAATCAAACCCGATACTTACGAGCGAGGTGTTCTGCGGAAGTGCTATCGTGCGTAGGTTTACATTCAAAGCAATCAATACAAGGGGTAATTATGCCTTTTTGGCGAATTTTAATCGCCAACTCGCATCATCTCTTGTTTCTACAAGGGGTCAGTCTATCCAAAATCAGAAATATGATTGTTTTGAATGCCTATCACCACATAAAATAGTAGCGTAAACTCATTTAACGCTTCACGCTTCTTTATGTTTGGTAATCCTGTGCAGACAAAACAACCTGCACAGGATTTTTATGTGTGCAAACTCAAACAACAAAAAGAAGGAGAATTACAATGATAGATATATCAATACATGAATTAAATAAATATTACGGCTCTAATCACGTGATTAAGGGCATTACATTTGAAGTTTTCAAAGGCGAAAAAGTCGGATTGTTGGGTAAAAACGGTTCAGGAAAGACAACGCTATTCAAAATTATAGCCGAAGAAGAGCCATATGAGAGCGGTAGCGTATCTATTGCGTCAGGAAAAAAGGTGGAAATTCTTGCACAAATCCCCACTTTTGCCGAAGGTGACACAGTCCTTGATGTTCTGCGCTCATCATTTGAGAAAATAACCGAAACATATGACGCTATGAAAAAAATCGAAGGGGATAGTGACCCGAAAATTTTGGGGCGTTACGGTAAATTAATGGAGGAGTATGAGCGGCTTGGTGGGTATGAAGTAGATTTCAAAATAGATAAAATCTGTAACGGAATGAACATCAGTGATAGCATGAGAGACAGCGTGTTTAGTTTGCTGAGCGGAGGTGAGAAAACCCGTGTCAATTTGGCCCGTATTCTTTTGCATGATTGCGACATACTCCTACTGGATGAACCGACAAATCACCTTGATTTAAAGTCGTTGAAATGGCTTGAGAACTTTATACGTGAGTTTGCAGGTACCGTTGTAGTAATATCCCACGACAGGGCGTTTCTTGACAATGTTATAAATAGAATTGTTGAAATTGAAGGTGGAAAAATAAACTTATATTCCGGTAATTATTCTTTTTATGTTCAGGAAAAGGAACAACGGTTTCTCACACAGGCAGAGCAGTACAAACAGCAACAGCGTAAAATTGAACAACTGGAGACTGCAATAAAACGACAACGGGTGTGGGCTGCAATAAATCCGTCCAATACTGGTTTGGCAAAACGTGCTCTGGCCATGGAAAGACGCATCGAACAAATGGAAAAGGTTGACAAACCCAGCACATCGAAGAAAATAACTGAAGAGTTCAACAGTGGTGGTTATGCAGCAAAGGAAGTGGTGTCCTTTGACTCGGTATGTAAAAGTTATGGCACTAATGTGCTACTAAACGAAGTGGATCTCAGCATTGGAAAAAATGACAGTATTGCTTTAATCGGTGCAAATGGTTGTGGAAAGACTACACTTTTGAAGTTAATAATGGGTGAGGAATCAAGCGATTCTGGTATTGTTAAAGTTAGCAGTAATATAAAAATCGCATACATGTCTCAAATCATCACATTTGATGATGAAAATGCGACTGTGCTTGACACTTTGCGTAATGCAGTTCCACTAACAGAAGATAAACTTAGAGCCATTCTTGCAGGCTTTAGATTTAAAGCCCAAGATGTGATGAAGCAAGTTAGCAACCTTTCAGGAGGAGAGAAAAGCCGTCTAAAACTTTGTCTACTGATGCAGAATAAAGCAAACTTCTTAATTCTTGACGAACCGACAAATCATCTCGATATTGATTCAAGAGAGTGGATTGAGGATGCGGTGTCTGAGTTTGAAGGCACTATGTTGTTCATATCTCACGACCGATATTTTCTAAATAAATTTGCGACAAAAATTTGGAGCATGAAAGATGGCGAAATAACAGAGTATATTGGCAGTTTTGAAGACTACAAGGAAAATGCTTGAGTTTTGACATGCATTAAGTTAGAATCGGTAATGTTATGATTAATGATGAAATTTACAAAAACACAAATACAATGCGTGACATACTAACTGCTCATGGGTTTAAATTTTCGAAATCAATGGGGCAGAACTTTCTTGTTGACGCAAATATTCCGAAGAAAATAGTGCAACAATCAAATGTTGATAGTTCCTGTGGTGTTCTCGAAGTTGGGCCCGGTATAGGTGCGCTTACATCAGAGCTCTGTAATGTTGCAGGCCATGTAACGGCTATAGAGCTTGATAAGCGTCTTGTTCCCATACTGAACAATATCTTTGGCGATCAAGAAAATGTCAGCATAATTCAAGGTGATGTCCTAAAACTGGACATTGGAAAAACAGTTGAAGAAACAATGTCGGGACTCAGCCATCATGTATGCGCAAATCTTCCGTATAATATAACAACGCCTGCGATTACGGCGTTTATAGACTCAGGCGTATTTAAATCAATCACAGTTATGGTGCAACGCGAGGTTGCACTTAGAATGTGCGCAAAACCAGGCACATCTGATTATGGTGCATTCACGGTGTATGCGAACTATCACACAACACCGGAAATACTATTCAATGTTCCACCTGAATGCTTTATACCACGACCAAAAGTGACATCTTCCATTATTAGAATGGAAGTGCGAGATACAAAGCTGCTGAGCAGTGAGAGTGAAAAAAAGTTCTTCCGTATTGTGAGAGCAGCATTTGGGCAAAGGAGAAAAACACTTGTTAATGCGCTGTATGCTGTGTTTGAGAAAACCCACAGCAAAGAGAGGATAGCAGAGATTGTAACAGCTTGTGGATTTGATGTACGAATACGAGGAGAAGTACTGTCAATTGATGATTTCATAAAGCTTTCTGCTATGTTTTAGAGGGGTAGGCAAGCAACAGTTTGCGCCCATAAAACTGTTACTATTTGTAATAAGTTGTTGACAATAAGCGTAAAATATAGTAAATTAAAGTGATTAAGTACGGACATAACTAAACCAATCTGCGAAAGGAACATTCACAATTATGGCTATAATCAATGAGATTAAATGTGCAAGATGTGACCGAAAATACTCTGGAGTGCGCAGTCGTTGCCCATATTGTGGTGCGCGTCGCATGGGTCACGGAAAATATTCAGAGAGCGCTGAAAATATGAAAGGCAAAATGCTGATAAGCGTACTGATATTGTCAGTATTTGTAGTTGGCGCAGGCATATTACTATTTACATCACCTGCAGAAGCAGATATACAATATCCAGGTGATGATTCTGATATAAGTGGAATGGAAGAAGATATCCAGACATTTCTTCCACTTGAACCAATAGATCCAACCCCGACGCCAGTACCAACCCCACCGCCTCCACCGCCCATACAAATCACCGATATCTTCATAACGTATGGAGGATCAAGAAATGATGACTTTACTGTTGGTAGAGATCAAAGTGTCGGTGTACGACTACATGTTGATCCACCAAATGTTGACTTAAGTAACTACCGTGTTGAGTGGGAAAGTAGTGATCCAGAAGTCTTTGGAGTAGTTGCAACGATTACTGATCCCGGTACCACATGGAGAGGTGCTGATGTAAGAGGGATAACCAATGGCGATGAAAATCTAACAGTTACTGTACGAGATTTAGGTGGAGAGGTAGTAGCTTATCACACAATCATTGTTCGTGTTCGCGGAGGTTAAGAGTCCTTACTCTTTTCAACCATAAGTTTATATAATGAATTTCTAGAGCAGCCGACTTCTTCGGCTGCTCTTTTTACAGCATCACGTTTTGTTAGTCCTTTTTCTGTTAGTTCTGTTGCATATTTAATGCCTTCGTTTAATTTATTTTCAAAATCAGGTTGGCTTTTATCACCCTCAATAACAAGCACAAACTCACCACGTGGCGGTGTGATATCAAAGTGAGCGATTGCTTCTGATAGAGTTAAACGAAGTGTTTCTTCATAAATTTTAGTCATTTCTCGTGAAATAGAAATGCGCCTGTCACCAAGTGTATCTAATAAATCAATAAGTGTACGGTTCAATTTATGTGGTGCTTCGTATAGCACCATTGTTCTCTTTTCAATCTGGAGTTCTTCAAGGTGAGATTTTCTCTTCTTTTTATCAACGGGCAAATATCCCTCAAAAGTAAAACGACTTGAATCAAGACCTGATAAAGCCACTGCTGATACAGCAGCACATGGTCCTGGAATAATGACCATAGGAATGTTCTCATCTGCACAAATCCGGACCAGCTCTTCACCGGGATCACTAATAGCGGGTGTTCCTGCGTCTGTTACCAGCGCACAGTTTTCGCCATTTATGATTCTAGAAAGAATTTTATCGCCACTAACACGTGTGTTATGTTGATAGTAGCTGACAATTGGCTTCTTTATCCCATAATGTTCCAACAGCTTTCGTGTAATGCGTGTATCTTCAGCTGCGACAAAATCGACAGAAGTCAGAGTGTCAATAGCACGAGCAGAGATGTCAGAGAGATTGCCGATAGGGGTTGCTACAAGATATAATGTTCCTGTTGATGAAGTTGACATAATAATCATTCCTTTGCTTGACTAGTTAAGTGGTGGGAAGATAAAAAGCTACCGTATTGAAACACGGTAGCTTTAATGGTATTAATTACCTTATTTATGCAGAAATTGCATCCACTGGACATGCGCTAATGCAAACACCACAATCAATGCAACCGTCGTTGATTGTGTAGACCGGGCTACCTTCAACAATTGCATCTACCGGACATTCTGGTACACATGCACCACAAGAAATACATTCACTACTAATAGTATGAGCCATGTTTATTACCTCCATAAATTATTATTCTTTACGCATATTATTTTAACACGTAATTTGTAAAATGCAATAGGGAATTAGTAAACGGTGTTGTGAAGGTTAAATCAAACGGATCTACTATTTTGAGTGATTTTCGAGTTTTGCTTGAAGTTCAGCAAGTTGTGAACGAAGCTCTGAGTTCTCGGCATCTTTCTCCGCAACAACACCTTGCCAATGCTCATCTCGCTCATTTTTGGCATGGCGCAAAGCAGCGGCTTCATTGTGACGAGCTTTTGAATAAAGACGCTCAATCTCACGTAATTCGGACGAAGAAACAACACGACGATATGCATTTACAGCCTCACTCATAACCGGCACCTCCAATGCTTCAATTTCATTCAATTCTTCTTCTGTATCTGCCTGAAACAATTTCAACCACAGCTCCTTAGCATTATCAGCGTTTAACAGTTTTGGTAACTTAGGAAGTTCGTAATAATGTAAGCTCATTTTATCAGTTAATGCAGTATGCCTTGTAACTTCAAGGGCTTGAAACTCGGAATGGTGCTCCTCACATTCAAATAGAATAAAATCAAGTATATTAATTATAATTGTTCGTGGTAAGTTTATATAATCTTCACCCTCACAAAGTGCAGTTGAGAAATCTCTTGCCCAGTAATATAAACTCCGCTCTGGGTAATCCCCCTCGTTGCTTACTTGGATTTCAATGTCAACACGCTGCTCATCAACAAGCATATTTATATCGAGTCTGCAAAACTTGTCGCCTAAACTATCGGGAGGGATTTCAGGATTGATGATAACAAAGTCTTTGATACCATCATAATTTATTTCGAGCAAATCTGCAACAAGTTTTTTAAGTAAATCCGGATATTTAACAAACAGCATTTTGAAGAGGGTATCAGTCATAAAAGTGTATTCTAAATTGGTCATGATAAGACTCCTTGATAAAGTAAAATTAGCATACTCGCTGTTAATAGCCTATCATAAACTTCGTAAACAAATCCATACACATTTCAGGCTTAAAAATCCCTCGAACATGTTGAAAATTCTACATATCTGAGCTTTCATTCACACTTTTGTGGTTAAAGGCAAATAATAGCAAAAATCAAAAGTCGCATTTAAATGATTATGATGCTGAGCTACATGAGGTGTTAATGGAAGCCATATAAGGCAATCATGATGCTAAAGCGTTCATTCATTAAGTTAAATGTGCGCGTTTTTCTTGCAAAGAAGATCAGCAAAATGCAGATATTTCAACTTTTTATTGAAATAATTCTGCTTTTGGTGTAGTGTGTTGTTATAAATAAGTTTGGGACTTGAGCATAAGCATTAATTTCGAATCTACTGAAAAGCGTTTTTATTAAAGCAAGTTATAAAAAGTTGTTGCAAATGAACAACTCAAGGTGATTTTGATAGTACAATATATTATGAGGAGGATTGTTAAATGGACTTTATCGGTGAACTAAATCAATTGGCGACTCGATTATCTCAAATTAAAGATGCGATAACTACGGAGGAAGCTACAAAAAATGCACTTGTAATGCCTTTCTTTCAATTGCTGGGATATGATGTTTTTAACCCGCTAGAGTTTATGCCAGAATTTACTGCTGATGTAGGCATTAAAAAAGGTGAAAAAGTAGACTATGCAATAATTGTAGATGAAAAGCCCATTATCTTAATTGAAGCAAAGTGGTGCGGTGAGCCACTCGACAACCACACTTGTCAACTATTTAGATATTTTAGCACAACCTCTGCAAAGTTTGGCATACTAACAAACGGCATTTGTTACAGATTCTATACGGATCTTAACGAACCAAACAAAATGGACTTAGAGCCTTTCCTTGAGCTTGATATATTAGATATCAATGAAGCTGTGTTGCCTGAGTTAAAAAGATTTGCAAAAAACACACTTGATATTGAAGGCGCATTCAACGCCGCTTCTGACTTAAAATACATGGGTAAAATTAACGACCTGCTAGAGTCGTTGAGAGATGAACCGCATGAAAGTTTTGTAAAATATGTTATGTCTGAAATCTATGATGGACTTAGAACGCAAAAGGCTATTGAAGAATTTAGACCTATTATAAAGCGTGGCTTCAACCAATTTATTAACGACGCAATAAGTGAAACGTTAAAAAACGCAATGCGTGGGCAATCAGAAACAAGTCGTGCAAGCGCAGAGCTTGTGCCAGACGAAGAAATAGAAGAACAAGAAAGCGCCGACGAAATGCCAATGTCGTTAGAGGAACTTGAGGCATTTTCTATCGTCAAATCAATTTTACGTGATATAGTAGACGTTGACAGGTTGACTTGGCAACACACCAAAAATTACATGGTTGTACTTTTTGATAATAATAGTCGAAAGCGCATATGTCGCTTTTGGTTCAACACTAGGCAAAAATATATAACGACACCTGATGAAAACATGAAGCCAGTTCGTTTTGATATTGATGGACTTAACGACATATATAAGCGTGCTGAACATATCAGAGAGGTGTGTTCACGCTATATTTAATTAGCATTGCTCAACTTATATAACAAAAAAACCCGCAGTCTGTTACATTAAAAACAGATTGCGGGTTTCTGCATATTAATTATTAAATAAACAAGCTACAGTTTACACAGCCCATTGGTATTCGCCGTTTTCGTCTACATGGTATGAATCGGCGAAAGATACTTTCCAAATGGACTTTGGCATATTTGCTACATTTACCTTGTTTGTAATCAATTGCTGCCAGAAGCCACTACGTGAGATATCACCTTGTAGAATCACACCCACCGGGACGCCATCGCGCAATACGACTTTCTGATAGCGCTTGCGATCCTCTCTTAGGTCCTCAGTATCGCCATCTTTAACGATGAATTGACCAATGGACAAAGAGGGGATGCCAAAAAAGTGTACGGTATTCTTTGGTAGGAAAACGTCTGGGTGAGCAGTATCTATTCCCAGCATGTTCATCGCAGCGATTTCCCCTTGCTCAACAGCAGATGGCCAGCTTTCAGAAAGACCTGTTATATCTCCTGCGGCATAGACATTGGGAGCAGAAGTTAACATGTATTCATTGACCGTAATGCCACGTGCAGTTTCAATGCCACTGCCATCTAAAAATCCACATGCAGGACGAATACCTGTAGCAACGATTAACAGGTCACAGGGTAGAGTGTCTCCGTTATCTAGTGTAACTGAACTTACTGCATTGGAGTTATTGCATGAGATACTACTAACTTTTGTTTCGAGTCGGAAAACACAGCCTGCTTCCTTAAACTTTTTAAAATAGACATTTGCAGCATGAGTATCTAAGTTTGCAGAGAGGATAGTATCAGACATTTCTACAATCGTTGATTTTTTTTCTATCTGCAGAAGCCCATATGCAGCATCTAGCCCAACAAGACCTGCGCCTATGATAACGATATTTTCAGCATTCTTAGCCTTTTCACGAATTGCTTGAGCATCAGACAAGTCACGCAGGCCGTAAATATTTGTTGTGCCGACTAAGCCATCAATTTGTGGAAAAACGCTCTTAGCTCCTGCAGCAATGAGCAGGCGATCGTAGGATTCGCTTCCACCGTCAAACTTGACACTTTGATTTGCTGTATCGATTTCATTAACAGTTACATTTGGACGAAACTCAATGTGGTTGCAATCAAAGAAGTCCTCAGGAATGAAAGATAGGACATCGGTTTGTCTTTCACCGCTTATAAACTGATGTAACATACAGCGTGAATAGACAGATTCATCAGCAGATAGGACGACGATTTGAGCTTGAGTGCATTTTTCTCGTAATGTTTTCGCAGCTGCAATTCCTGCAGCGCCTGATCCTATGATAACATGCTTCATTTATCCTACCTCCATGACATAGATTGCTTCTCTTGGGCAGTTTTTAACACAATTGGGTTCACTTCCATGAGCCGCACAAAAGTCGCACTTTACAATATATGTATTTGTAGAACGATCTGGCTTAAGTACGCCAAAAGGACAGTTCATAACACACATAAAACATTGTGCACATTTGTCTGCGTCATATATAACATGACCAGTGTTCGGGTCTTTTGCCAATGCTCCGCTTACACAAGAGTTTGCACAGGATGGTTTTGCACAATGGCGGCAAAAGAGTGGCTTATACTGTTTCTCACCATCCAGTAATATGGTGTTACGAGATTCAAATTGAGGGTCGGAGAGGGAAAATGTAACTCCCTCAGGTGCATGTGCTCTCATGCAGGCAACGCTACAATTTTTACAGCCTTTGCACTTATCAGCATCAATAATGATTCTTCTCATATTGATGCCTCCTTATACTAAACCGAGAGCCGTGCGCTTTTGCAGAATAATATCTTCCAGCAAAGCAGCAGACTCTGCGGCATCACCGTTAATGAGAACATGACCGCCTGTGAGTGACTTCATATCCTCGCAGAGTACTTGAACAGCAACAGGGCTGCCCACGACAAATGGCGGTACTCCCAAGTGTAGTGGAAGTCCTAGTGCAAGACCGAATGCTCCGTCTGCCAGGGCTTGCTCTTCGAGCCATTGTGGTGCAGAGAGAACAAGTGGCAATTGAGGAAGATCAACGCCTAGTGCTGCTGCGATTTCAGTCGCAACTATTTCAAGGCGTCCGATTGCAAGACATGGACCAAAGTTTAACACTGGTGGAATACCAAGCTGTTGACAGATTGCTTTCAGCTTTGGTCCTGCGAGTTCTGCAGCTTCCGGTGACATTAGACCACAGTTTTCCAGTCCGCCTGAAGAACAGCCGGCAGATAATACGAGAATATCCTTAGCTATTAACTCTTTTGTTAACTCAACAGTTAGTACATCATGTCCGGCACCAGTCAGATTTGAACAACCAACAACAGCAGCAAGACCCTTGATTTGTCCACCTGCAATTAGTTCGATTAGTGGTTGCCATGTATCGCCTAAGAATGCTTTTAATGAGACTTCAGAAAGTCCTGTGAGTGTTGTGTCGTTTCCATGATTGGAGAGGAGATTGAGTGGCACATCATTGCGACGTGCGGAGTAGGCTGCGACTACTTCATCTAAGATGATTTCAGTGGCAGCATTACGTACGTCGAATGAGAAATTGACCAACTCAGCATTTGCTTTTTTAGATATTGAATCAATACAAATTTGCTTGATTTTCAAGCTGTCACATATGGGCTCAATTCCAGGCAGTGTACAGTTAAAGTCAGTTAGGACTGCATCAATTGCACCTGTAGCAAGAATGATTTCACTTGTGAAGTTGTTTCCACCGTGTCCATCAAAAACATTAGTATAGTGAGCACCACGTAGTTGTAAATCTTGGCCTACGCAAGTACACCCCACTAGCTTAAAGCCTTTTGCACCAACAGCTTTTGCTTTTTCAATTACATCCTCATCAGCCAGACGATCTTGCAGTGTTGCGATCATTGAGTGTTGGTGTCCTGTAATCATGATGTTAATGTATTCGGGGTCAATAACTCGTAAGCCAACAGGAGCAATGCGAATTTCCGGTTCGCCCAGCATAATGTCGTTGAGAAGGTTTGTTAGCATAAGACCATATAGTCCTGTGGAGATGCCAAGACGCAAGCAGTGTAGCAGCATATCGACAGGATCTGAGTTTAGGTTGGTTGAAGTCTTAACAGTACCGGAGAAAACTTCTGATTTTGCACCACCCGGCAAGATGCCAAGCTCTTCCCAGCGCTTAAAGCGCGGAGCATATGCTAACTTTTCAGTTAGCTCCATTTTTTCAAAGTCCGGCTTATATAAATCAGCCAAAACTGCGTCGGCAACATTAACTGCTTTCTCGTACTCATCTGCGCCACTGACATTGAGTACACCGCAGAGTCTTTCAAGTGTGCCTAGACCTTTAAGTTTGCCTTTTGATTGTGCTGTGTTTTTCAGATTTCGCGCTGTGTTTTCAACAATGTGGATATAACATCCTGATCCTGCTGAAACTGCACGCAAGAAGTTGCGTGTGACCATGACATCTGCGTTAGCACCACAGACACCAAGAGGGGAGTCAGGTGTAACTCGGCAAGGGCCATTGGCGCAAAGTCGGCAACATACACCCTCAAGTCCGAATTCGCATTTGACCTCTTGTGCTTCCACACGATGGAAAGAAGTTTCCATTGGTAAATCTGCTATAAATTGCTCTAATGGTTTGTCTGCGCTACGGCAGGCTGTACAGCTAAAACGTTGGGTCATTATAAATCTCCTTTTCATATTAATTCAGTTTCATTACTTCACTTCGATTACTATAATTACTCTATTTTGGACCATTACTTCTGCTTGCATTATATAATACTTGACTAAAACTATCAAGTTTTAAATGCCCGTAAATTAGCACATGTTTGTAAATTAGAAATTATTATCATTGAGTGATACATATGAGTATGATAAAATGCTTTTTGATAGTACACATAATGAATTTGTAATACAAAACTATAGAACGAGGTACAAACTTATGCAGCAAATGGAAAACTTGTTAAGGCAGATACCACAAGTTGATAAACTCATGCAAAATGAGCATATTGTCAACAGTGGCATATATCGTCATGAAGTGGCAGATGCTGCAAGAGATATGTTGAGCAAGTTGCGTGAGGGTATAAAAGCTGGTGAGATAACGGAGCTACCTGACATTGCGGAACTGGCACAAAGCGCCATCCAACATGCGAAGGAACAAGCATGTAAAGGTATTCGACCAGTAATAAACGGAACGGGAGTTATACTTCATTCTAATCTTGGAAGAGCTTGCCTTTCAAAATCAGCAGTTGAAGCAGTGGCTAATACGGCAGCGTCATATTGCACTCTTGAGTATGATGTAGAAAAAGGAGCTCGAGGCAACAGAACTGATAGCGTCGAGAAATATTTACAAGAAATCACCAACTGTGAAGCTGCAATAGTTGTAAATAATAATGCAGCAGCGGTGCTACTCATTCTTTTTGCAATAGCGAGTGACGGTAATGTTATCGTATCTCGTGGCGAACTTGTGGAAATCGGCGGGAAGTTCCGTGTGCCCGACATTATTGACAGATGTGGCTGTTATCTTCTTGAAGTAGGAACAACAAACAAAACAAGAACTGCTGATTATGAAGCAGCAATAGATGAAAAAACCAAAGCCATACTCAAAGTGCATTCTAGTAATTTTAAGATTGTTGGCTTTACAGAGTCTGCTCCCATTGAAGAGCTCTCTGCACTTGGTAAAAAGCATAAAATACCTGTGATTGAAGATATTGGCAGTGGAGCACTTATAAACGTGAATAAGTACGGTCTCTATGATGAGCCACTTGTTAAAGAAAGTATTAAAAAAGGTGCAGATGTCGTATCTTTCAGTGGTGACAAGCTATTAGGTGGACCACAGTGTGGAATAATACTCGGGCGAAAAGAATATATAGCTAAAATGAAGAAGCACCCGCTATATCGTGCACTTCGTGCAGATAAGATGACAATCGCAGCTCTGGAAGCAACGCTGAGAGTGTATGCAGATCCCCAAGTAGCAGAGTGTGAGATACCTGTATTATCGATGCTTTCATTAACAGGCGAAGTGCTACAATCTCGTGCAGAAGCACTGTGCGAAAAGATAAAAGAGTATGGTGGGGTAGCAGAAGTAATAAGAACAAAAAGCGTGGCAGGCGGCGGTTCAGTACCGGGATTAGAGCTCGACTCATATGCAATAGCACCAATTGGAGCAAAAAGTGCAGATGAAATGGAAAAAGCACTTCGTGCCCAGTCTAAGCCAATAATCGGACGCATTGAAAACGACAGATACTTGCTCGATGTTCGCACTTTCTTTGAAGATGATTATGAATATATTGCTGACTGTGTTAGCAAGGTTTAGGCTTAGTACTTAATGGCAACAAAAAATGAGTCGTGAAAAACTGCCTGGATTCTGCAACTATGCACAGAATCCAGTGAGTACAAATTTCGGGAGGCAAAAATGAAACATGTGATAATCGGAACTGCAGGGCATGTTGATCACGGAAAAACTGCACTTGTAAAAGCGCTTACGGGAGTTGATACCGACAGACTGGAAGAAGAAAAACGTCGTGGTGTCACCATTGAACCCGGATTTGCATATATTGACTTTGATGACGGCAGTAGAGCGGGAATAATAGATGTTCCCGGTCATGAACGCTTTATCCGCAATATGTTAGCTGGTGCGGGTGGAGTGGATTTAGCCATGCTCGTTGTAGCCGCAGATGAGGGTGTCATGCCACAAACACGTGAACATCTTGGGATTTTGACACAGCTCGGCATTAGTGACGGCCTTGTTGTAATCACAAAAATTGACAAATCCGATTCAGACTGGCTGGAACTTGTTATCGACGACATTGAGGAATTGATATCAGGTACATTTCTTGAGGGGAAACAATTTGTCAAAGTGTCGGCGCATACCGGAGAAGGAATACAAGAGCTAAAAAACGCCTTACAAGCCATGCAATCTAAGACAGAAGAAAAGGACACAGACAAGCCGTTTAGATTGCCCATAGATAGGGTGTTTCCCGTAGACGGTTTTGGAATAGTAGTTACAGGCACACTTATAGAAGGCTCGGTTAATGTTGGAGATACTGCGGTAATATTACCATCAGGTGAAAAAGCACCTGTCCGCAATATTCAAGTACACGGTGATAATGCAGAAAAAGCATTTACAGGACAAAGAACAGCAATCAGTTTAGCTGGCGTGAAGCGTGGCACTGTCCAGCGTGGTGATGTGTTGGCGTTAGATGGAACCCTCAATGTATCTAGTATGATTGATGTTCAGTTAAGAGTCCTACCGGAATCATCACGTACCATTAAAAACAGCTCGGAGCTTCATCTTTATCATGGTGCAAGAACCATGCTTGCGAAAGTTTTTCTAATAGAAAAGAACGAGCTAAAAAGTGGTGAAAGCTGCTATGCCAGGCTAAAGCTAAAAGAACCGTTACCATGTAAGCGTGATGATAGGTTTGTTGTGCGATTTTATTCACCCCTTGAAACAATAGGCGGTGGGGTGATTCTGGACTCTCATCCTCAAAGCCGTCTTTCTCGTAATGACACAGCAATAGAAGCTTTAAAAATACGCGAGCAGGGAAGTTTTGAAGAAATAGCAAGTCTTGCAGCGTATGAACTAGGAACGGTGTTTTCTGAAAAGCAACTATGTATGCGTGCAGATGTTGAAATGAAAACTTGCCGCGAAGCAATTACATCATTAATTAAAAAAAACGAGCTCATAGAGCTCATTTCAGGAAAGTATATTTCACGTAATATTTTGAATAAACTAGCGGTGGATTGCGTCAAACTTCTTGAGAGTTATCATAAGGAGTACCCTCTGAGAGGTGGAATGAACATTGCAGAACTGCGCCAAAAGTTAATTCCAAATGCCGACACAGCTGAAGCAAACGCCGTTATTAAAACACTGGAAGATGGGGGAGTAATCAAGCTGTCAGATAAAGTATCAGCTTTGCCCGACTTCTCGATTACATACAACCCGGCACAGCAGGAAATACATGATAAGCTAAATACAGAACTACAAAGCAGCAAATATGATGTAAAATCACCAGACGAGCTTTCACAACTATTTTCAAAAGCAGAGAAACGTGATTTTGAGCAAGTATTTGAAAGTATGATATCAAATGGCGAACTTGTAATGGTAACACCACTAATATATTGGCATAAGTCAGCCTATAATGAAGGACTTGGGCAACTAAAGTCACATTTTGAGAAAAATGACGAGATCACACTTGCTCAATGTCGTGACATGCTCGCAACATCAAGAAAGTATGCTCTCGCCATACTTGAGTATTTAGATGGAAAACAAGTGACAAAAATGCAAGGCGACAGTCGAATACTCGTGAAGGGTTTCAGTGTGCTTGATAGTATGTGATGTATTACACTTTAACGTGAAGTTTATTTAGTAGATTGAGATTCCCATGCATCACAGATTTGGTTAAAGTGATCAGTGTTAAACTCATTAGCTGCCAGTAAAACAGCACCCTCAGTGGGGTCGAATAATGGTGCGACTAATTCCATGCCTGCATCATGAATAAACTCTTTTAAAGGCTTTAATATCAAATCGCCAACGCCGAACACACCACCTGTATATGATACAGATACTGGAGATTGTATGAAATCCAATCCTTTTCTCACAGCTTTTGCCCCATCTGACAATTCCCTTGCAGCTTCAATATATAGGGGTTGTGCTGTTGTGTCGCCATCTTTTCCAGCCTTAGCAAGCAGTCTTTGAAATGCTGCAACTTGATCAGGATAGGGAAGTATCTCTGAATCTGCAATGGTTAGAAAATCAAAATCTTCTTTTAAAGAATAATGTCCTCTTACAATATCGTATAACGGACCTTTGGGAGCACGTCCATCAGACTGCTTGGCGAACAAGGCCATGCCACGCATTCCAAGCCAATAACCACTGCCTTCGTCGCTGAATGTCTTTGACCATCCACCGGATCGCAGTGATTTACCGCTCTCATCACGACCGTAGATAATTGAGCCTGTACCTGCTACAACATTTATACCTGGTTCACAGGCCAAAGCGCCGGCCCAACCGACTTCTACGTCATTTGTAATATGTACCCGATTAAAGAGTTGTATAACCTCTTCAAAAATTAACTTGTCTTGCTCCGGAAATTCACCAAATGCTGGCTGACCAATACAAACACCATCCAGAGATTGCAAGTCAATGCTTGCGTCATTGCAACACTGTAGAGCTATGTCACGAATTGTATTCACAACATGTTCTATGCTAAATTGTCGATGCGAAATACTTGGCCCGACTTTTTTACTGACGATACTGCCATGTGCATCCACAAGCATACATGCAGTTTTGGTGCCACCGCCATCAATTCCTAAATAATATGCCATAAAGACCTCCAACTATCATAATATCAAATAGTGTAAGTATAGTATCTGGCATTAACCAAACTAGTATATTTACATTATTTTAGTATTATGATACATTACTAATGGTGCATTAATAATTGTATATTACTAAATGTGAAATGTATAGTCAACTGAGAATGAGTAAAAACTGTAAAAATGCCACCAACAGACGTATTTTTTAGATGTTAAGAATGTGAAACAGATAGTGCCAAACAGTCTATGAAAACTATCACCATTCTGCGCATAGTCGCAGAATCTAAGAATTATAAGGAGTTTTATTCAATGAAAAAAATGGTACTTATTGGTGCAGGAAGTGCAGTGTTTTCAAAGGGGCTCATCTTAGACATACTAGAGCGTGAAAATGAAAAGTGGCATATTGCATTAGTAGACACTGACGCGAAATCGCTGGATGTTATAAGACTAATATGCGAGAAGCTGATTGTTGCTAAAGGTTCTGATACTAAAATGTCTTATTCAACGGATCGAAAAGATGTTCTTTCAGGTGCTGACTATGTAGTTTGTACTATTGGTGTAGGTGGCAGGCGAGCATGGGAAGAGGATGTGTTTATTCCACGTAAATATGGCATATATCAACCTGTTGGGGACACAATTGGCCCTGGCGGTGTTTCCCGAGCCATGAGAATGGTGCCTGCAATGATCGACATAGCAAATGATGTTGCCAAGTACTGTCCTGACGCAATGATGTTCAATTATTCAAATCCAATGACAGCTATTTGCATGGCTGTAAGACGTGCTACAGGTGTGCCGATAATCGGACTTTGTCATGGTGTCCCAAATTCTTGGCGTCGGATTTCACGTTTTATGGGATTTAACAAAAAAGAGGGTGTGTATACAGCCTGTGGTCTTAATCACATGGTGTTTTTCTACAAAATGCGACATAATTGTGAGAACTTATTCCCGCGTTTTATCGAAAAAGTGAATAAAACAGCAAGGGAAGACAGTATTGTAGGTCCACTGACTGCTGACTTTATGCGTAACAATAATGTGTATGTTGCTTCAGATGATAGACATTATGCTGAATTTGTACCAGAAGTTATGGCGAAAAATGCATACTATGGAAAGACATTAGGAATCGGAGATGAGCCATACACTGGTACGTTCTCACTTGAGCAAACAATTGCACACGGTGATGAAACATTTGCTATGTATATGGAATATGCGAATAGCAACGAGCCTTTGCCGATAGAGTTTCTTCACAGAGATGAAGATGAGCGAGAGGAACTAATTGATATAATTACGGCAATTAATGAAGATAAAGAGAGAATATTCTACGCAAACATGTCTAACGACTCAGCAGTTAATGGGGTGCCATTTGACACGGTAATTGAGCGCCCTATGTTAGTATCAGGGTCTGGAATTCAGCCTGTGCAATTGCCTGATTTTCCATCATCATTATTACCCAGTACATTACGTTACGCCGGGATTTTCGAGGTGATGGTACAAGCGTCACTAAAAGGCGACACGTCACTTATGAGGTGTGCTATTGATGAGTCATCAATCCGTTTGGATAGAAGTCAGTTGCAAAAAATGACTGATGAACTACTCTTTGCACAAAATGTTTATCTTCCACAATTTAGCTAAAGAGGGGGCATATATGAATATTAAAATTACTTCGAATGATAATTTCTACAGCTATGTTGCAAAACAAATGGCGCAACAGGTTTTGCGTAAGCCTGACAGTGTCTTATGCGTTGCTACAGGAACAACAACGAAGCCGATCTTTGACGAGTTAGTTAAGCTTAAGAACGAGTTTAATATAGACTTTTCAAAGGCATTTGCATTTAATGTTGACGAGTATGTGGGTGTGTGTAAGGAAGACCCGGCAAGCTGTCACTGGCGCATTAGAGATGAACTTTATGCTCCTGTTGGTCTTGAAGATCGCTACTATGTTCCAAGTGCAGCGGAAGATGATATGGAAGCAGGCCTAAAGGATTTTAGAGAGGTATTGGATAGGCTACAGGGGATTGACTTAATGCTACTGAATGTAGGCGGAAATGGTCATATTGCGTTTAATGAACCGGGCACGCCATTTGAGTCAGACTTATATATTGCAAATATAAGCCAAAATACAATAAAAGCAAAAGCGGAGATGTTTGGTGGAGAAGAAAAAGTGCCGAGATATGGCATAACAATGGGTATCCGTTCAATCATGCAAGCAAGGAAGATTCTGTTTGTAGCATGTGGAGCTCATAAAGCTGATATTATGAAGACCTCACTTTATGGGCCGGTAACTCCGGATGTACCTGCATCCGTTTTGCAACTGCATCCATTTGTAGATGTAGTCGTAGATAAATCTGCAGGAGCAGGACTATTGCAGGACTAGTAAAGAAATATAACTTCACTAAGATTTACTCAGCCCCTAAGCTTTGCGTAGGCGGTACTATACGTTAAAGGCATATTAAATGAAGGAGAATTACAATGTTACAAAAACTCAATTACACTGAGAATCCTGTTGATATTCCAAATCCTGATAGAGGATTCGAAAGAGGTAATGATGACGCTGCAGGGTTGGGATATCATGTTCTAAACAGGCCGGACGGGTCAAACTATTTTGCGCATATGACAATCCCTGTGAATGAAGATACACTGGAATTGCTCCCTCAAAAGTTTGAATTGGCATATGAAATGACACCACCATATTATCTTGGTGAATATTTAGGCAACCCCGAAAACGGTCCTGACTATTGTAATGTTCCCGTAGAGCCTCGAATAGTTCAATTTTATCTTAATCTTGCAGAGTTTTCGTCCAATGCCTATTGCGACACCCATATTAACAGCAATACTGAAGGACCTCCTAACCCTGCAACAGCCAGAGTAGGTGTCGATGGACCGATTACTGAATATGGGATCAACTTTTTAAGAGAGCAGCTTGATTTTATTAGAAATCACACAAACAGTGTCGCCCATATTCGTGTTGTATACGATCCAAAAGGTTGGAATCACTACGTATGGACTCAAGATAATCTTGATTATGAAGATCTAGAGCCAGGAGATATTGATGCTAAAAGAGGGCGTCCTTACGGGAAATACTATTACCGTGCAAACTATACTAAAGCAATAACGCCTGATAACTTTGATTCGCATGTCGCGAAACCTGTTGCAGGCACATGGAGAGGCTCAACGCCGGTATTTAGAAAGTGTACTGTCTCTGGTTTTAAGCATATGAATTGGGTTGAGTATCACTATAAGCAGTTAGAACCTATTTTTCTTGAATATAGCGATATAATCTGGGCGTTTGACTCAGGTACTTATGGTCCATGGGGGGAAACCCATTCAAACTATGATTGTGAGCAGCCTGGTACATATAAAATGCTCCTTGATGCAATGCTTGCTGCAGTTCCTGATCAAAAACCAATCATGACTCATGTAGGTGCGTTTTTGGATTGGTATAATCGAACATATGATACAACCTATGATTTTGGTAACTTGGACAGCTTCCCGGAAATCCACCGTGACACGCCAGAGTCGCGCTTTGGTATGTTTTCAGATTCTACAGGCTGGTCAGCGGACGAATATGCTCCAGGCAATGGTGGCTCACTAACTGAAGGATACAGAATGCTTGCCCATGATCCAATCTTGCCGGGATATAACCCGCAAGGTGTTGATCCATCATTAACTCGAATAGATCCAATTGCACCTAGTGGTAAAGTGGCAGCATATAAAGGGTATAACGACTCAGGCACAAACAAGCTACTTCCTTTGCCTGAAGCTTATGATGATGCTCTATGGCGAGCAGCATGGTTTGTTGATTGGGATCGCACCAGATTAATGAGATTTTTAAGGAAAATGTCAGTTTATGGTGGCGAGCAAATCGGAATTGAGCCTGAATTAATTGATGGCAAGCGTAATAATGGTGAATATATCGAGCCGGGCAAACGCATTGATAATCCATATAACAACTTAATTCTGCGTTTTCCTTACATCTTGCATGAATCAAGTGTGGCAGGGTGGACATATATGTGTATTCAGCAAGGTCCCGGAAGGTTCAAATCAAGAGCGGACTATCCTTATACACGGGAAAATATTGAAGTAGAGCTGACCATTCCATGGAGCGGTGATAAAGTGAAAGTCTTTTATGACCCATTGTATGAGGGTCAAAGCGCCCTTGCATACTATCGTGATAGAATGGGCTTCAGATTTGTACTACGTGAAGCATATGTTGATGAAACCATAGATACTGACGGTGTATTAGAGTTTAAAGGCAAAGTGCAAAATGTTGGTTGGGGCAAAGTTTTCAACAAAAAAATAACAACTGTAATACTGCGGTCAAAAGATGATGGTTTATGCTTTAAAGCAAAAACTGACATTGATGTAAGAGATTGGTTACCTGCAGAAGATGGCAATAGCAGGGCAGATAATAAAAATGCTTGGAGAGATTTTGGCTTCAGCATTAGCATGGGTGAGTTTGGCGAGCTTCCTTTAGGAGAATATGACATTTTCCTAAAAATTAACGATCCTAAGGAAACCAGCAAAAATAAACGTAGTTTACGATTTGCAAACTACGACATCTGGGATGAAAATCTCGGCGCAAATAAAATAGGCTCCATAGCAGTAAAATAACAAGAATTGCGTGGTCGTACAAGAATGGATGAGTTAGAAAAAAAGACAAACTTTGGAAGCGCAAAAGATATTAAGCAAAACGTAATTTTATATTTTTTTGATGGAGTGTCATTTATGCCCGCTGCGGCATTATTGTCAATGGCAACTGTTATTCCGCTGTTCTTAACACAGTTAAATGCAACTACCACGCACGTTGCTATTGCAACAGCAATGACAACAATATGCTCTTTTGCTGCTCAGCCTGTATTTGCGTCAATAGCTTCACGCACACGTTTAATTGCCAAGACATTTGCTAAAATTTTATTTGCACAACGTATATTATTCTTGGCATTTGTATTATGCATGCCATTGTTTGTATCAAGTGACTTGGTTTTTATATGGGTATTTCTTCTCTCTTGGATTGTGTTTAATTTTTTTGCAAATTCAGGCATGGTTTTTAATGCAGTATTGATTTTAAAGCTACTACCGCCTGAGAAACGTGCAGGTATGCGCGGTGTTGGATTTGCCACAGGTAATGTGATTGCACTGGGCTTTACGGCAATGATTCCAATGATTATTGGTAGCTTTGCGTTTCCACATAACTTCATGATAATCTTTTCTATAGGGCTGTTTTTCCTATTCTTGAATGCATTAGGATTCTTTCTCATGAAAGAGCATGATGATGTTGAACCCCGTGTGCCAATGGGCATAATTGAAACCATAAAAGGGCTTCCGATAAGTCTAAAAGAAGACAAAGTCTTTCGTGCAATGATTTGTACCTGTATGCTTATAGTTGTTGCTAGTGCATTAATACCGTTCTATACCCTTTATGCCATACAGATTTTTTATGCAACAGAAGTCCAAATAGCCATCTTGGCAACTCTGGCTATTATAACAGGAGTTTTTGTCAATCTTGTTTTTGGCTTTATCATTGATCGCAAAGGTCCTGTTAAATTATCTCCACTGGCAGCTGTCTTAGTTATACTTGCAGGTGTGGTTGCACTTACAGCAAATTCAATGATTGCGTTATACATTGCATGGGTTCTTGCTCACTTAGGAGGCGGAGTATACAATAAAACAACCATGCTAATGCTCGGTGATGTTAGCCCCGCTGGAAAAGTTCCTTTATATGTGAGCGTGTTATTTACTGTATCTATGGCTCTTTCATCCGTATTCGTTCTTTTACTTGCACCGGTTCTTGAAAATGTGGGGTTCTCCATTTTGTTTGTTATAGTAATTACCTGCGGAAGTATCAGCTTATTCCTTAACCTATTTGTATTTCAAAGGCAGTTAAAGCGTAAAAAGGCGTCTACACCACCTTAACGCTTCCAATGAGATTAGCACCTAAAACTTCATTCCATAACTCATAATTTGCAAATTGAATACAGCGTTTGTTCTCAGTAGTTTCTTTCGGGTCATTGATCCTTAAGTAAACGAAGTAATCATCGGGTGGGACTTCGCCCAGTTCGCTCATATCGACCGTAAAGACAATATCATGCCAGGCATTGATGTTATTTGCTCTATTGTTATCAGACCTTGTCCATTTTCGTGGATCAATGTCCTCAATCACTATATCTAACTTTGGCGGAATGCGCTCCGGACCGGCCTCATATCCTTGACCGGGATTTTTAGAGCGCATTAGCAAGGTTATTTTTTTTGCGTTAATAATGTTTCCAAAACCTACATTTTGAATTTTACCACTAAATGTTAGAACTCCGTTGGCTGCAACCTCTTCGTCCAACTGTGCAGTACGCAGTACCAAGCGGTATCCTAGTCTGTCACGTATAAAATTAAGCCCGTTTCTACCGTCATATACCGGATCAAAGAAAGCAGTACGAGTCACATTATCATGTGGGGGAGTAAAGGGTTGTGTCATGCTTTCTTCATTGTAAATAAAGTCCTCCCATGTGCGATACACATAGGGCGACCAGTCCGCATTTAGGTGGCTTGTTCCTGCATATGTAGCTTCTACAGGCACATTAGGAAATACGGCATAAATTCCTGATGGGTCAAAGCCTTCACGTATAGTATTTGTTTCGCCACCATAGAAGTTGTTTTGATTTCTCATCCATGTCAATGCGCCGTTACGACAATATTTTCCATCAAGCAATCTAAATCCTTCAGAAAGAGATGCGCCGTCAGAAAAGTCATGTGTTCCCATTGAATAGCTATCGTTAAACATTCCAAATCGAGAATAAGGAGTACCGTTCTCAGGTGTTGGTGGCAGATTGGTAAAACCATAATCTGTACCGTATTCCGTGTTGTACCAAGCCATAACACCACCTGCATGTACAAGTATTGAACGTGATGGTGGCACATATGATAACAATGCCTTCAAAAGCCAATGATAGCCTATTGCTGTGCGTGCATATGAAGACGCATGCATTTCACCCCAAGGACCAAAAAATCCGCCCTTTACACACATAATGACATCTTCAAACTCGCCAAATATGCTGCTAAGTTGCCAAAGATGGTACTGCACCCAGTTTTTGTCCTCGTGACCAGCTATACCACAAAGATCAGATTCTTCACGAATGCCTCCGTTTTTGCCACCTGACTCAAACCACGCTCTGCCTTCAGGCGCACCAGGCTCAGGGTCATGGAGAAATTCATCATATCCGCCACGATTGTTATATGTGTGCCCACGTCCGTCATATCCAAACTTCAGCATACATACAGCCTTACTGTTTCTAATATTTTGAAGAAAATCTCTAATGAAATTGAGTGCAGCAGGGGTGAGGGGTTGTGTTTTACCATACTCAATTGGTGGAGCGTCCGGAGGAGACCAGGGACCATCAGGCACTCTGTTTAAAGGTGCATTTGATGAAAAATGCTTTAAGTCAAATGATGTATAAATAATCCTTGAATCTACAGAAACATTGGTGCCCTTTATTGTCGTAGATAGTTCGGGGACGTTTACAGGTTGATCCTTTTCTACAGGTACAACATTTTCAACCGCAATATAAAAACCTCTATAAGGGTTTGGTATGTCTACGGGATTTTCCATAAAATTAATCTTTTGTAACATAAAACACCTCCGTATTTTTGTAAAAAGCTCGCAGTACCAATATATGATGCAATATCATGAATTTCACTCTCCTTATCGTATTGTACGCTCATTGCAGTATAATAACGTACAAAACGCAGGTGTGTGCAAGTGAAAAATCCCGGTAGCGAGATAAATCTTGCTTGCCGAGGTTTGCTATGGACGAGGTTAATCAAGTACAAAACCATGATTATCATGATACAACCTATTTTAGAGCACTGAGTTTAGAAGTGCTTAACTATACATTCATAATCACTCTATTTAAAATATTAAATCTATTGTCTAAATTTTTATTTCCTGCCATTATAGCTCCCGCAATTCTGAATAACGCCGCTTTTACCATAAATGCATTAAATATCTTTTTTTCGGTTTTTGACGCATTTCTTTGATAATATATTTTTAAACAATCACTTATTAGTTGCTCATTTTCTATTGAAATCCAAAAATGATTCCAATAACAAAATTGACACAATGAATATATTTCGTTTTCGTATTCCGGCGTAAAATCTATTATAGAATATACATTGTCGTTTTGGAAAAGAAAATTATCTGGTCCAAGGTCAGAATGAATTAATTGTTTTGGTATTTTTGATAATAAAGACATATTATCTGACAATATTTGTATGGCTTTAGTTAATAACAAGATCTTTGATTCTTCCAATGGAAGATGTTTGTATTCAAAATAATTAATCAGGAAATCAAGTGATTTTACTTTGTCCCAAATGTTAAGTTCTTTGATTTCTTGAGGGTCAAATGGAACATTCAACAAAGCAGAGTTGAAATGTTTAATATATTTTATAGCATTTTCTACTTGCGTTATATTTAAGTTCTTATGTGATTCACCATGTAAGAAAGTGTATAAAACAGCCGATTCTGACGTCAGTAATTCATTTCTATTCGTTTTAATTATTCTACTCTGAGTATAGCCAAGTTCTGTCAAAACAGATTCGATTTTTCCATATAATCGAACAAAATCCGGGCGGTCATTCACTTTTATAATATATTTTTCGCTTTTGGTATCTACATAAAAAGTGTTTCCGCTTCCGGTTGAGGTTTTTTCTATATTAATAATTGGTTCTATTTCATAGTTTCGAGTTATGATTTCTTTTAATGAATCTAAAGTCATTCAATTCACGCCTTTTGTAAGTTATAAAAATTTTGCATAATCGTCCCATTATCTGTTGACAACGTAACGAAAATTTCTACTGTAAACTATACCATATTGATTGGAAAAAGTCATGCTAATTTCAAATGCTCTACGGCTTGAAATCAAGAAACCCCACTGTTAGGGGCTTTGATGACAACAATCGTGCAAGGAGAAAACCATCTAAGGACTTTTCCAAAGATGGTTTACTATTTGGCATGTAAACCATACTTTGATAAACTTGCACACCTCATGCACAGGAATCAAATGCTCTCACGGCTTTGTCTGCAACCGCCGAAAATCGTTCTGCACAGTTTTTCAATTACCGCACGGCTTTGGCTTAGAGTTATTGAAATCTGTGCATCGTGGTCGTTAATAAACTCTGCAACCGCCTCTTTCATTTCTGTATATTTTTTAATAGCCTCGTCATGCTCATTGGCAAAAGCTGTGTGAAACATGAGACCATAAATACCGCAGGTGATTCCAAATGGTGTGTAACCACCTTTTTCTAATGTGATTCGAGCTTCATTTGAAAATTCCTCATTGTTAAGGATTATTCCGTTTTCCGTGCCTTTTGTATCGATGGTTTCACCGTTGGCATACGCTTTCCAACCTTTCACTTTACGAATCCCCTCTCTTTAATCCACCACCCGCACAATATTTCCGCCGCACTTCTTACACTTGCCCTTTAGCAGAACAAAGCCGTCATCGGTGAGTGTCATGTCATAATCGACAATGGTTGTGACAAGGCATTCGCCGCAGAATACGTTGTCGAGAATTTTATTCTGAATGTTTTTTGGTAACTCGTTCCACTTTTGTATAGTTTCCATATTAATGATTGTTGCCATAGTTTAGCCTTTCTTAAAACTCGCAGAAGTCTGCGAGTTTCAGTCTTCCGCATTGTCGTTTCCTTGATTTTCCGAGATTTTATCATGCTCACTCGAGAGTATAATGAACAGATTTTGTTTTACCAACTTTCCTGACTACACCGTCTTTTACCATTTCTGATAGAATTGCACGGACACGACCTTCACTCAAGTTAAATAGTTCTGTAAGCTCGGAGACCTTAACCTTGCCATGCTCTTCAATGTAACCTACAATGACAGCTTTCTTTTCGCTTGTTTTATTCGCTTGCTTTATTCGCTTGTTTATTTCGCTTGTTTTATTCGCTTGTTTTTTTCTTACAGAAACAAGCGGAATAATTGTCTTAAAAATATCTCCTTCGATTAGTTCCGGCTCGCCACCGGAATAGAGTTTGGTGTATTTATAAAGATTACGAATGCCGGAGCCAAGCTGATCGGCACGTCCAATATTCATGAAAAACTTTGCGATTATTGGATTTTTTGATTGCGGTGCAAAATTATCTGGGTCTATTCGCCCGTGTTCGTTAGAACGGTTCCAGTTTTCTGTATAAATACGTTCTCGCTCAATAATCAATTTGGCATTGAAGGCTTTTGAATATTCTCGATGTGCCAAGAGATTTGATATCAACTCGCGGGCAATCCATGATCTAACGCTAACATTTTGATCCCCTATTAACACAAACGGATCATTTGTATGCTTTGATATAAAGTCGAACAATTGGTCGTATGCTTCTATGAGATTAGTTTCTACATAGCAGCGGTCATCATAGCGGTCTATATTATCTCTACGAAGTAGTGCATCTGTCACGATTCCGGGCGCACATGAACGAACAACCTCATTTTTTCCAAAAAGCAAAATGCCTGCGAGATTGAAACCTTTTTTGCCTGTCCGTTTGTCATCTTCATACAAGCCTGCACTTTTAAACAATTCCATCGCTTCCATTTCCTTCCAAGGGTGGTTAGGCACACGACTCACAGCCATTTTTTTGACTCTTGGCACAAGGTCGAGCCGCATGTCATTAAGGGTCGCATATGGAAATATTTCACGTTCAGTAAATTGATTTGATTTTCGAAGTGACAATTGTGCAACAAGTTCCGTAGAGTTCGTAATGTCAAAATCTCCGTCCTCATTGCGGTCGTAGATTCTGCCGGAGCAAGATTGTATCTGTGAACTAATCGGTATATGTGCATAAAGTAATAACATCCCATCAAGCACTACTTCTTCAAGACTGAGAAATAGTGATGGTGATGTTTTTTGCGGATTGTTCAATATACTTGCAAAATTCTTTTTCATTTGCTGTGCAGCATTTGGATTTATGCCGACTGGAGTACCGTCATTATATGCACCAAGTATAATATGACCGCCGTATCGATTTGAAAAAGAGCATACTGTCTCCCAAACGCTGTTACTGAGACCATTGACACATTCCTTATATTCTATTGTTAATCCCTCACCATCGGCAAGTAATTGTCTAATACGGTCTGGTGTCACGATTTTATTCCTCCTGTTTCATGGTTCGATATCCATAGAGTCTGCAAGGTAAAATTTCTCATTTTAGTGTATCACAATATAATCAAAACCGCCATAATGAACTTTTGCTTTTGATGACATTTTTTTAGTTTTGCATTGATAAAGCGGACTTACAGAACACCGTCCATGCTCGGCTTGCTGAGTTGAAAGAGGAAATACAGCGAAGGCAGAAAACATCAAACCTACTGGGGCGGTTTATTCGCAACATGAAAAACAGCCCCACTACCCTCACCGAATTTGACGAGAAGTTGTGGGCTATGAGTATCGACAGCGTGACCGTGCATCGTGACAGGCGATTGGAGTTCCGCTTTAGAGACGCACGGAGGTTGAGAGTAAAATGGAATAAAAATGCTACTTGCTATGTGCAAGTGAAAAATCTCGGTAGCGAGATAAATCTTGCTTACCGGGGTTTGCTGTGGATGAGGTTAATCAACGTGCAAAACCTTGATTATTACGATTCAACCCATTTTGGAGAGCTGCGTTTGGAAAATGCTTACTCGTGACAGCAAAAATCCGCTTGATACCATACAGGTATGACTTTTAGCATATTATTGAAATTATCCAAAACCCCGGCGGCGGCTTGCGTTTTTTCCTCTAAAAACTCCGGGTACAGGTAATAAGCCCAAGCAATAGACGACAAAGCACTCACGGATTCATATAATGCAAGGACACGCCAATATTCTTCCGGTGGCTCGCCATTAAAATAACTGCGAATAAATCCTGTAAAAAAGTGAGGGCTTTCTTTTATGCTAACTTCATGCCAAGGGTCGCCATAACTGTTAAACAAATGTATTTCCCAATCAACAACAGACAATTCCTGTTCGGAAGCAACCATTAAATTACCCGCATGAAAATCGCCGTGGGTATAACATTGGGGGCGTGATTTCAACAAACAGCGATTGTCATTGAAATAAGTAAGTAATAATTCCGCATTGTTTACTTTTACGCCTGATTTATGAAAATCCGCAATACTTTCATCAATAAAACTACTGTATCGTTCATTCCAGTCTGTTGTAGTAATATCTGCGTTTTTGACGGGAACTTGATGAATATTTTGCAATAACAGACCCGCTTTTTTCCCTATGCGATACTGTTCCGTTTGAGAAAGAGAATTGGAAATATCGTCCAAACTTTCACCATCACACCATGTTAGTAGTTGGTAAACGCTTTGCCCATTATCACATACGCCAAAATCTATCGGGCGCGACATGGAAATATTGTGATTATCCATGTGTTCCATTCGTTCATAGGCTGATTTTTTGCGGTCATATTCCGAAATGTCAGAAACACGCAATATTAGTCGTTGTCCGTCAATCGTTTCAACGTAATATTTTTTATCACCCGACAATCCCTTGTCAATCGGCTTAATATTTATAAATGTGTCATAATTGCGAATGTCTTCCATTCCTATGTTCCTATCAAAATATAAATTTAGCATAATCGTCCCATCGTCTGTTGACAACGTAACGAAAATTTCTACTGTAAACTATAACATATTGATTGGAAAAAGTCATGCTAATTTCAAATGCTCTAACGGCTTTGCCATGTAGTAATTGAACCCTGTGCATTTTCGTTTTGAGTAGAGCCGTGCGAACATTAGAGAAATTCTTTTGCCCTGTGCATTTTGATTTTTCATAGTTAGCACAGCTTACCCCTAAGCCGTGAGTACATTAAACGGCTTTTACATAAAATCCCCAAAAATCAAAAACCACACGGCTATTGCACAAGGCAACTACCGCACGGCTTGAAATCAAGAAATCCCACTGTTAGTGGCTTTGTCAGCCATAACTGTGCAAAAAGAAAACCACCTAAAGATTTTATTCATAGATGGTTCACTTTATGGCGGAGGCAAATGGGAATCGAACCCACGAACATGGGTCGAAAAACGTAGTGATTGCAACAGGTTGACGTGATGCCTCAAAAGCTTGTTAGCGAAATTCCGTCTAGCGATACGTCTTTTAAATACATATTCGCAAATGAATTGCTAACAAACACGCTAACATTGCACATAAAAATCCTTGAGCTTTGCAGCCGCTTTTTGCTTATCTCTGCGAGCTAAATGTATATAGATTTTACGCATAGTATTCGCGTCATCCCAACCGCCCAAATCCATTGTTTCGCGCTCAGAAAGCCCTAAATGATAACAAAGTGATGCAAAAGAGTGTCGCAAGCCCTGTACACCCACAAGTGGCAAATTCGACCGTTTACAGGCTTTATTTATACGTTCCCATACAGTGTGTGGGTGACAGTCGGCTATAACTCTATCAGTCGCGCTTGCTTCTTTTAATATCGTTGTCAACCTTGGTATCATCAACGGCACAATGCGTTGTGATGATACATTTTTATTTGTGTCTTTTTTTATAAGATGATTCTTGCGATCGGTGATAACTGCACCGCTTACAACGATATGACCTTTATCAAAATCAATCTTGCTCCAGTCAATAGCTTGCATTTCTGAGCGCCTTAACCCATGCAAGGCAAGCAGTGCTTGGATTTCACAACGGTCATCTTTTATAGCGTCTAAAAATGTTCCAATTTGTTCCGGCTCAAGCCATGGAATTTCTTTTTTAACAACTTGTGGCAAGGCGGGTTTTGGCACGTCCAACTTATGGTATCGTAAAACAGAACCAATTAAGCCCCATGCATTTTTTAGTGTTTTTGCTGAGCATATACGAGCTTCGTCATTGCATACAGCTTGCCAGTCGGTTATGTCTTTTAGCTGTTTGTTCATAACGGTTTTGAAACGTGTTTCACGGATTGCTTCATATCCGCTTATTGTGGACGGTGAGAGTATGCCATCCCGTGACTGTATATATGCATCTATAGCCTGTTTGAGTGTCATATCAGCTCCGACAGGCTTTTTTCTTTTCCCAACTTTATGTTGCGACTTGATATATCGTGCTTCGGCTTCGCATTTCGCTTTAGTCGATTCGGTTATTGATATACTTTCACCATCAAGACGAAGTTGTATGTGATACATGCCGCTTGGCAAGCGACGAATTTTTGGCAGTTTCATGGCTACACCCCAAAAAATAATTAAAAACTTTTATAAAAACGCTTGACATATAGTCGGCTATATGATATTATATATATCAAGAGGGAAACCTCGAAAGAAAGGTAGGTGAGAGGATGGGGAATAAAAAGAAGGGTCGCGCCCTAAGAGAGGCGCTCAAGTTAGTCAAAACGATTCTGGCAATCATCACCCTGATAATCGGAATACTGTTAGGACTACGCGAGCTACTCAACTAAGGCGCAGGGGCTAGGAAACTAGCCCCACCCTTCCACTTTATTATAAACCATCCATAACATATGCGCAAGATAGCAACAATAGCGAACGGGGTAGGCGCTGCCGTCGTATTCGTGTTTCTAATATCCATGATATTTTTTGTACGCAATACGTCTGACTGGTTAGCTCTTGCTGGAATAATCACATCAACGGCGACAATCGTTGTCAGCTTAGCGATAAAAGGGGGTGCCGGCAATGGCAAGACCAAAGACCAAGACAGCGGCTCAAAGCGTTTCTGAGTACATAAAAAAGACGTACAAACGCATTGAGGTTAAAGTGCCAAAAGAAATGGCTGAAACATTTCGTGAAACATGTGTGGCTAACGACACAAACCCGAACAGAATCATTAACGAGTGGATAAAGGCTTACATTGACGAAAACACAGGTGCGTAACTGCTTGGGATTTCCAAACGACTCACCATTTATACCCACAACGGTCACGATAGTATACAATGGCTTTTTCCACTAAATCTTCCGTTACGCCGAACTTGTCAGCCAGCTCTTCAGTAAAATATTCTTGATATTTTACACACTCAAGCATTGCATCACGAAACGCATAAAAGGGGAGTTGCTGATAGATAGTTTCGCGCCACGCTTGCGCTTCATAGATTTCTTTGCTGTACAGGGGTGCATCATCCTTGTATACAGCACCTATGTCACAGTGGGCTTTATCATGCGCTAACGCCGTGTAACGTTCAGCGGTGGTTTTAAAAGCGGATTCGTTAAAAATGACACCGTAATCACCGTCTATGTGAATTGCTTTAGCAGGGCGTCTGTGGCTGTCTGTAGGCACATAAACGATTTCGCTTTCGTGAACTGCGTCGAGCAATTTCTCATATTTTGTCATTCCGTATTTCGGCATACGTCACCTCTTTTGTATTTTCATGTATACGGACATACTCTGCAAGCTTGTCCAGTTCATGCTGCGATAATTCTTCAGTTGGTATTGAGATTATTACATCCCTGAGTTCGTCAGGGATGGCTGTTTCTTCATTATGTGTCATAGTTGATCCTTTCGGTTTTATTGCCTTAGTGTTGCAATATGTGCAATATGATGATAAAGTATACCATCATAAAAAATATGTAAGGGGGATCTATTATGAGTGTCGGTAGCGCAATGAAGAAAAAGAAACTAAGAGAAGGGGCGCAAAAATGGGATGTGGTTGAGCGCGTCGAATGTACGGATGAGGAAAACAAACAATATTCTGAGATGGAAACACTGCCTGAAAACGTAAAGAGAATTATGGAAGACGGAAAAGAAACAGGCAGGTACATTAGATACGACTCAGCTGACTTGACAGATCAAGAAACTATGGAATATTTAGCATACAAACAACTAGAGCTGTTAGGGTCTATAAAGAGTTATTTGCTATTTTTCGTGGTGTTAGCTGTTATAGGGCTGGTCGGAGGACTGATAAGCGTTTTAAGTGTTTTAGGCTAAAAACAGCTTATATAAATCGCACACTTTGTACATGGTGCAAGGTGTGCATTTATTTGACCATCATGCTTTGCAGCTTATTTCTATCCCACAAAACTATACCAGTACGCGCTGCTGCTTCTATCGCATTTTTAGTAAAATATTGGTTAGTGAGCACAACACCGACATGACGCTTGTAAAACTCTTTGCCAGAAAAGATTTCCTGTATGGCTGCATTGCCGACATTTGACGAAAATCTCTTGCACTGTATGGCGTAGGTAATACTATCTTTTTCGGCTAGTATATCGACCCCGTGATCACCACTACCAGATGTTGTTTCGACGTTAATGAATCCGTTGTTGCGTAGCAGGGAGGCGCAAAACCTTTCAAATTCACGTCCGTCCATAGTATCAAATTCGCTAGATGCAGGAACGGGTTCAGGTTCGGTAATTTCAAAATCAACATTCTTGCTTGCTTGCTCTTTTAGCGACTCAATCAACTCAATGTTGTCCTGCAACATTTGCGGATAGTGCTTTGCAATTAGGCGAAACTCTTTCTTGAATACTTTTCTTTTCTCAATTTCGCTATCGGCTCTGTATATACTTTTGTCAACATTGACATACCACTTTTCAATAAACTCTTTTGTGTCTTTATCTTTAGATACAAGAATTTGCTCGATTGCATCACTCGGTTGGATTCCAGAAAAGGATGCACTGCCTTCAAGTTTTACAAGTAGTTTATATTTTTCGATAACCTCATCATATCCATCAAAAAACTCAACAGGCTTCTTTGTAGACGCGATTTTGTGAGTTAACGACTCTATTTCGTACATAATGGGGCGTGCAGAATTGTTTGCAGATTCTGAATATTGTGCACCATTACTTTGTTCGCTTGACTGCTTAACCCCTGCGACAACTCCACCAATGACTGCGATTACAAATATAACGATGACAACAGTTAAGAAGTCCATTATTTCATATCTTTCTCGCGCTGCGCATTCCGAAACTTCCGCAACTCATTAAACCGCTTAGCGTCACGCAACAATTCTTCTTTTTCTTCTTCGTCAAGCTCTCGCACTTCACCAAACAACGCATACTCAAAGTCATCCAGAGTTAGCTCTTGGGTGGCTTTTTTGTCGTTTTGGGGTTCAGTTTCGGCATCTTTGTTAAGGCTCATGTTTAACAATGTCGCTTCGGACACATTTAAAATCGCAGAAAGCTTTTCCAAAGTTTCATTAGTAACCCTGACAGCTTTTCCTGTGCGATAATCATAACCTTTTTCAATGCTGTCGATATGCGAATGACTTAGTCCGCAAAGGTTGCCAAACTCTCTTAGCGATAAGCCCTTTTCAGTTCTAATCTTATTAACGAATTCACCAAGTTTGTTGTTCATACAATACACTCCTTATAATACTGTAAATCATGCTTGACAGAATGTAAAGCAAAATAATTAAAAATAATTGTAGTTTATGCTTGACAAAAGGTCAAGCATAGTGTAATGTATAAACTACAGAGAGCGAAAAC
>Ga0123355_10001198_pt1 | contig 36081 bp, 28 predicted proteins | sample TergutEmb28metaG_3_FD_89872 | JGI IMG/M metagenome (GOLD analysis project Ga0123355, IMG submission 89872) | Embiratermes neotenicus P1 segment gut microbial communities from Petit-Saut dam, French Guiana - Emb289 P1 | ecosystem: Host-associated > Arthropoda: Insects > Digestive system > Gut ...
CGGACTGCTGGCGCACCGGCGGTTGCTCGACGTCCTGCGCGTCGGCGAGACCGAGGCCACCAGCCTGGGCGTGAACGTGGAAAGGCTGCGGCTGACGGTCGTGGTCGCGGCGACCCTCGGCGTCGCCGCGGCCGTCTCCGTCAGCGGCCTGATCGGCTTCGTCGGCATCATCGTGCCGCACACGGTCCGGCTGACCGCGAGTCCGAGCTACCGGGTGCTGCTGCCCGTCTCGATGATCGGCGGGGCCGCGTTCCTGGTGCTCGCCGACGTCGTGGCGCGCACGGCGCAGGCGCCGGACGAGATCCCGATCGGCGTCATCACCGCGATCATCGGCGCCCCGTTCTTCCTGTTCGTGCTCAGGTCCAGGCGTGCCCGGCAGGATCTCGCATGATCAGTTTCGAGCAGCTCACCGTCCGGTACGGGCCCGCTGTCGCGCTCGACGGCATCGCCGGCCGGGTCGGTGACGGCGAGTGGCTCGGCCTGATCGGGCCGAACGGGGCCGGGAAGACAACCCTGCTCGGCGCCATCAGCCGCCTGCTGCGCTATGACGGCGTGATCACGATCAACGGCTTGCCGGTCGCCACGCTCGGCAGACGGCAGCTGGCGCGGCTGATCGCCTACGTGCCGCAGCGGCCGATGCTGCCGCCGGATATGACGGTCAGCGAATACGTGCTGCTCGGCCGGACCGCCCATATCGGCTACCTGCGCACCGAGACGTCCGCGGACCGGCGAGTCTGCGCGAGCGCGATCGAACGGCTCGATCTCGGCGCCATGGCCAGCCGGGCGCTGCGCGCGATGTCGGGTGGCGAGCTGCAGCGCGTCGTGCTCGCCCGAGCGCTGGCTCAGGAGGCGCCCGTGCTGCTGCTCGACGAGCCGACCAGCGCGCTCGACCTCGGCCGCCGAATGGACGCCCTCGAGCTGATCGACGAGGTCCGCCGTGAGCGGTCGCTCACGGTGCTGTCCGCGATCCACGACCTCACGCTGGCCGGCCAGTTCGCCGACCGCTTGCTGCTCCTCGCCGACGGCCGGGTCGCCGCCACGGGCGGCCCGGCCGAGGTGCTCACCGACGAGGTGCTGGCCGGCCACTTCGGCCCTGGCGTCCAGGTGCTGAGAACGGATACGGGCGACCTCGCCGTGATCGCGCGCCGCAGCGCCCGATAGCCCGCTGATGGGTGCCTGACCGCCTGCGAGCCTTCTGGGCCGGCTCCCCGGTCTCGTCTACCATGCGCCCATGGGCGAATCGCCGCTATCCGCTGAGGACATTCGTGCCAGCGCCGAGGTGCACCGTGAGCTTGGACCCGGCTACAGCGACGCTGTGGTGGAGTCGTTTCTCTCCAGGATCGATCAGCACATTGAGGCTCGTGTCGAGCAGCAGTTGGCGAGGGGGAGAACGCGACGCCGACGGCCGGTCGATCCGGCCCGGCTGAGCAGGCAGCGGACCGTCTTTGCCGGGTTTGCAGCGGGGTCAATCGCTGTCGGAGTCCCGCTGACGGTCTACGCCTGGGCATGGCGCGAGGAAGCTGGCGGCAGTGCCAGAGTCCTGATCTGGATTTGGGTACTGACACTCGCTGTCTACGGACTAGCCGCCTACTGGCTGCGGCGCCACTAATCGCTGGGCACCCGGGCTAGGCGGCGCTGGGCTCCAGGTAGGCCACCCACTGCGGGTCGCCGTAGGGGCGAGACTCGCCGTACGGTTCATGCTGACGGCCGGGCGGAGGAACTGCGGTGACTGACCGGAAGTACCTGACACTGCACCTCTCTCGCCAGCACGCCAGCGAGGTGCTCGGCATCCTTGAGGCGGAGGCTCATCGCCGCGTGAGGGAACTCGGCGTGACCTACGCGCAGTGGGCTGAGTCCTCTGACGAAGCGAGTGAACTGGCGATGACCTGCTACGTCATCAGTGACTGGCTGGCGTCGCCGCCCAGTTCTTAGGCCCGTCCATCGCAACCCCGTGTGCCAAATCGGGTTACAGCCGCAAGCACGTTCAGGCGGCGCTCCGGTAGGCCACCCACTGGGGACCTCTGTCGGGCCGGCACTCGCCTACCGAGCCGGGCGCTCATGGGTGCCTAGTTGCTATCGCTCTAGCAGTAGAAACTAGGCACCCATAAGAGCTTGATCGCGAGATTCAGGCGGCGCTGGGCTCCAGGTAGGCCACCCACTGCGGGTCGCCGTCGTTGATTGCGCCTATAAGACGCCAATGCGGCCCACGAGGGGCCGCAGGGTCGCGCGCGAGCGTCCACCCGAGTTCATCTATCAGGTGGTCCGCCTTCCGGTGGTTGCACCGTGTGCAGGACGCCACGCAGTTCTCCCACGAGTGCTGACCACCGCGGCTGCGCGGTATGACGTGGTCGATCGTGTCCGCCTTGATCCCGCAGTACGCGCACAGGTAGTTGTCCCGGCGCATCAGCGCCGCTCGGGTGAGCGGCACCCTGCTGCGGTGCGGCACACGCACGTACCGGCGCAGCCGGATGACCGACGGCACGGCGAGGCGGGCGGTCGAGGAATGAAGCTCGAGGCCGCCGATATCGGAGTGCACGACGTCGGCTTTCTCCCCGAGCACGAGGCAGACAGCACGGTGCAAGCCGACCGTTGTCAGCGGCTCATAGGTGATGTTGAGCAGCAGCACCCGGCGCACTTACACCTCCCGTTCGCACGGGTCGATCCAAAGAAAAACGTGCGCCCGCCGTCAGCGCCGCCGGGGCACCCGTGACAAGTGTGACGGGCCATGCCCCGGATCGCCAACACCGGGATGAAGATTTGGGGGGCACACGGGGGGTTGCCCCCCGTGGGTTGCCCTATTGCAACCGGAAGCTCAACGGAACTTCACCTAGACGGGTAGCGGGGGGCTGCGGGCGGCCCGGATTCCGGCCGGGCCGTCCGCGCCCCCGGCCGACTCTGCCTGCCGGCTTGGCCATCGATTCTGGGAAGGCCATTACAGTGCCGACTATGACGCCAACTCCGCGCTATCCCGAGGCGCCCCGGCAGGACATCACCGAGTCGATCCACGGCCGCCTGGTGAGTGACCCGTACCGGTGGCTTGAGGACCCCGGCAGCCAGCAGACGAAGACCTGGCTGCAGGCCGAGGATGAGTTGTACGCCAGCTACGTCGCCCGGGTGGCCGGCCTGGACAGGCTCACGGCACGGCTGACCGAGCTGCTCGCCGCGGGTGAGGTCGGGGCGCCGGTGTGGCGGGGTGACCGGTACTTCTTCACCCGGCGTCAGCCAGGCCAGGAACACGCCGTCCTCTATACCGCTGACCCGGCGGGCACCGAGCGGGCGCTGATCGATCCCACCGCGATCGACCCGGCCGGCGCCACGACGCTCGATAACTGGCGCCCCGATCGAGAAGGCCGGCTTCTCGCCTACCAGCTGTCCGAGGGCGGCAACGAGGAATCGGCCCTGCGCATCATGGACGTCGCGACCGGAGCCGATGTCGACGGTCCGATCGACCGGTGCCGCTACTCCGACGTGGCATGGCTTCCCGGCGGCGACGCGTTCTACTACACCCGGCGGCTGGCTCCGGACGCGGTCCCGGCGGGCGAGGAGCAGTTCCACCGCCGCGTCTACCTGCACCGGGTCGGTACCCCCGCCGGGGGCGACGTCATGATTCTCGGCGACGGCCTCGAGAAAACGAACTACTACAGCGTCGAGGTGAGCACGGACGGCCGGTGGCTCATTGTCACCGCGTCCGCCGGCACTGCGCCCCGGAACGATGTGTGGATCGCCGACCTGGCTGCCAGCGATCCCGCTGCGCCGAATCTGCAGGTCATGCAGCAGGGCGTCGATGCGCAGGCGTGGCCGCGAGCAGGCCGGGACGGCCGGTTCTACGTGCTGACCGACCGGGCCGCCCCGCGCGGCCGGATCATGGTCGCCGACCCCGCCGACCCGGCCTTCCCCGACTATCCGAGCTGGCAGGTGCTTATACCGCAGGACCCGGAGTCGGTGCTGCACGACCTCGCCATCCTTGACGGGCCCGGCCTCGGCGAGCCGGTCCTGCTCGCCGCCCGGGCCCGCCACGCGATCAGCGAGATCACCGTGCACGACCTGGCCTTCGGCAACCAGATCGGGCAGGTCGAGCTGCCCGGCCTTGGCACCGTGGGAGTTCTCCGCGAGCGGCCGGAGGGCGGCCACGAGGCCTGGTTCGGCTACACCGACTACGCGACGCCCGGCGTCGTGCTGCGCTACGACGCGGCCGAGGACAGCACGCACCTGTGGCAGCGTGCGCCGGGCACGGTGGCGGTCCCGGCCGTCTCGGCCGAGCAGGTGGCCTACTCGTCGGCGGACGGGACGACGATCCGGATGGTGGTGATCTCAGCGTCCCCGGCCGGCCGCGACGAAAGCGCGGCTGCGATGGCAGGCGACCCCGTTCCGTCCTCGCCACGGCCAGCCATCCTCTACGGGTACGGCGGCTTCAACATCAGCCTGACTCCTGCCTTCTCCGCGTCGATCCTGGCCTGGGTCGAGGCCGGCGGCGTCTACGCGATCGCGGGGCTGCGCGGCGGCAGCGAGGAAGGCGAGGAGTGGCACCGGGACGGCATGCGCGAGCACAAGCAGCACGTCTTCGATGACTTCCACGCGGCCGCCGAGAAGCTCATCGCCGACGGCTGGACCACGGCCGGCCAGCTTGCGGTGTGGGGCGGCTCGAACGGCGGGCTGCTGGTCGGCGCGTCGGTCACGCAGCGCCCCGAGCTGAGCGCGGCCGCCGTGTGCTCCGCCCCGCTGCTCGACATGGTGCGGTACGAGCAGTTCGGTCTCGGCGAGACCTGGAACGACGAGTATGGCAGGGCGGCCGACCCGACCGAGTTCGGCTGGCTGATCTCCTACTCGCCCTACCATCACGTACGGCCGGGAACCCGGTACCCGGCGGTGCTGTTCACGATTTTCGACGGCGATACCCGGGTCGACACCCTGCACGCCCGGAAGATGTGCGCGGCTCTGCAGCACGCGACCAGCGCTCCGACCAGCGAGCGACCGGTGCTGCTGCGCACCGAGACCCAGGTCGGGCACGGCGCCAGGGCGGTCAGCCGGACGATCGGGCTGTCGGCCGAGTCGCTGGCGTTCGCCGCTGCGCAGACCGGCCTTCGCCTCGGCTGACCAGGGGACCGGGCGCTGGCCGCCGGCCTCGTCAGGCGCTGCGGAGGGCCTCGCGGTAGCCCGCGAGCGCGGGCAGCCGGCCGTCGCGCCGGACCACGTCGCGGCCGAAGGACCTGGCGACCTGCATGATGACCTCGGTCCGGTGCTCGGCGGGCAGCGCGGTCAGCACCTCGCGGCCGATCTCCAGCGCCTGGCCGGGCTCGTCGGCCGCCAGCAGGCACCGCGCCTGGCCGAAGGCGACGAGGGCACAGTCGAGCACCTCGGCTCTCGGATACAGCTCGCCAGCCCGGCTGAAGGCCCGGTGCGCCGCCTGCCAGTCCCCCAGCGACACGAGGATGTCGCCCGCGTAGAAGTGCAGCTGCCGCTCGGTGTAGCCGAGCGCGGTATCGGCGCACTGATCATCCGGCAGATCTTCCAGCGCGTCCATCGACCGGTCCAGGCTCGCCCTCGCGCGCTCGAGCGCCGCCCGCCTGCCCGCCTGACCCGGTGACAGCAGCCTGGCCTGCGCCCTGGCCCGGACGACGGGCGCCATCACCGCCGCCGCGCACGGCTTGCGGCCGGCCATGTCGGCGGCAGCGGCGGCGAGGTCCGCCGCCTCCCTCGGGTCGCCGTAGTACAGCGGCACGAGCGACTCCCGCACCGCGACCCACGCGCGCAGCTGACGGTCGCCGGTCTCGTCTGCTGCCGTTCGCGCCGTCCGGAAGAGCGAACGGGCCAGCCGGTGATCGCCAAGGTCGAGCATGGCGATCCCGGCGATCCCGGCGAGCTGGCTTGCCAGCCGGCACAGCCGTTCCGACACGTCGAGGGGCTGGCGCTCCGCCCACATCCGGCGCACCTCTGCCAGGTCGAGCAGCACATCGCACAGCAGCCGGAGGGGCGGCGCCGTCATGTACTGGCGGCCGTAGCTGAGCGCTCCCTGTTCCCAGCGGTCGAGGAGCGCGGCGGATACTGTTCCGCGCACCAGCGCCTCGTCGACCCGGCTGCGGATGCGGTCGACCGCACCGAGGAACCGGCTGTCCACCTGGCGTGCCGGGCTGCCGGGCTCGGCCATCTGCCGGAGGAGCATGGCCCGCACCTCGTCGCTGTCCTCGTCGAGGTCCGGACGGGACATCGGCACGGTCGTGTCGAGCCCGAGATCGGGGACGGGCAGGGGTTGCGGCTCGCGGCCGGGCGGCGGCCCCGGCTCCCTGGCCGGCGCGGCTCCGGCACTGTCGCCGCTGCGGGCCGGAGCCCGGTGGCTGCTGCCGCACAGGCATCCTGCGTCGAATCCGAGGTCGGCCGGGTCGGCGCCGTAGCTGGCGCACAGGTAGTGCAGGTACTCGGTGCCGGGCCGCTTCTGACCGGACTCGTACGACGACAGCAGCGTCTCGCTGAATCCCGGCGGCCGGCGGCGGTCTGCCTCGTAGCGGGCGTGCACCTGCGCGACCACATCGGGCAGTGACACGCCGAGGGCGAGCCGGAAGGCCCTGATCCTCGTCGTGCCGCACGCGCCCGCGATGGCCGTGGCGATGTCAGGCGGGAGCCAGCCCGAGGCCAGCCCCCTGGCCCGGATCTGGCGCGCCGCGGACACGTCACTGCGGTTGCTGCTGCCAGCCGGGGGGTCGACCCCCCGGAGCCCCCCGCTGGTGCCAGCCGGGGAGTCGACCCCGCGGAGCCCTCCGCCGGTGCCAGCCGGGGCAGCGCCCGCCCGAAACTCATCCCTGGTGCCGGGTAACAGGACTCCGGGGGTTCGCGAGCGAGCCGGCTCCTGCCAGCGCCCGCCGGGTCCGTGCCAGCCTGCTGCGGCCGCTGCTGTTTCCTCGCCCTGCTGGGCTGCCATCGAATCTCCCAGCGCTGCATCGCGACGCTATGAGCCACTGAGTATAGCTAACGCTTTGTAGTCTTCTTATTGCTCTTTGTTAATCCGTGGTGATTTACCCGGCTCCGCCCGGCACCCCGGCATCCGGGCACCGGCTACGCTGGAACCTGCTATGAGCGAGACGAACGTGGCCAGCCTGTATGACGCCGTCGGGGGCGAGCCGGCCTTCCGCCGCCTGGTGCACCGCTTCTACCAGGAGGTGGCCGCGGATCCGCAGCTCCGGCCCGTCTACCCGAGCCGCGACCTCGGCCCTGCCGAAGAGCACCTGCGCCTGTTCCTGATCCAGTACTGGGGTGGCCCGGCCACCTACAGCGAGCGGCGCGGCCACCCGCGGCTGCGGATGCGGCACGTCCGGTTCGCCATCGGGCCGGCCGAGCGCGACGCGTGGCTGCGGCACATGCGCACGGCGCTCGACGAGCTTCAGCTCGACCCGGCGCACGACGCCCAGCTGTGGGACTACCTCGTCATGGCGGCGGCGAGCCTGGTGAACCAGGAGGACGAGCGCAGCGGCGGACCCGACCTCGGGCTGACTCCCGCCTGACGCCGCTGTCAGAGTTTCCGGCAAGTGCCATTTGCGGTGCCCCGCCCGGGTCAAGATACTTGGAGCACCCGTACCCACGTGGCACGACCGACGATGGCACTGCCAGCGCTTGGTCCACAGCGCCGATAGCCCCGCCGCTGGAGGCTAGCAGTGACACACAACGTCCGCTCTGATCCCGGCAACCTCACACCCGGGGATCAGGTCGCTGGCTACCAGATCCAGGGACGCATCGGCCGCGGCGGCATGGCCGTCGTCTACCGCGCGCTCGACCTGCGGCTGGACCGGTCGGTCGCGCTGAAGGTGCTGGCTCCCGAACTCGGCGAGGACGAAGGGTTCCGGCTGCGATTCATGCGCGAGTCGCGCGCCGCTGCCGGCGTCGACCACCCGCACATCGTGCCGGTCTTCGAGGCGGGCGAATCGGCGGGCGTGCTGTTCATCGCGATGCGTTACGTCAGCGGCGGCGATGTCCGCACGCTGATCGAGACCGAGGGCGCGCTCAGCCCGAGCCGGGCCGCGACCATCACGAGCCAGGTCGCCTCGGCGCTCGACGCCGCGCACGCCCGCGGGCTGGTGCACCGGGACGTCAAGCCGGGAAACATCCTGCTCGGGCAGGCCAGCAACGGCCTTGACCACGCTTACCTATCTGACTTCGGGCTCAGCAAGCACTCGTTCGCCTCCGCGACGCTCACCTCGACCGGGCAGTTCCTCGGCACGCTTGACTACGTCTCCCCGGAGCAGATCCAAGGCCAGCCGGCCGACGGCCGGGCGGACCAGTACGCGCTCGCGTGCACCGTCGTGGAGATGCTGACCGGCCACCCGCCGTTCCGCCAGGACGACACCAGGGCGCTCATGTGGGCTCAGCTCGAGGCGGAGCCACCCCGGCTGACCGAGCGCCGGCCGGAGCTGCCGCCCCTCGTCGACCATGTGATCGCCCGCGCGATGGCCAAGACCGCAGCCGGGCGGTACGCGACCTGCCGGGACTTCGCCACCGCTTTGTCGGCTGCCTTCGCAGCGCCGCCCGAGCGCGCGGTCCCGCCTGCTGCGCGGCGCAGCCCTCGTCCCCCGGATATGGCCGGCGAGCCGCAGCCGCCCCGGTCCCCGTCACAGTTGCCCGCCGAGAGCTGGCCGGTCGCGGCGGGAATGGCGCCGGACGACAGCACCATCGGCGCCGGCGGCTGGGCAGGCGGCGCGGCAGCCGGCCCGAACGACCCCGTTCCCCCCTTTGCGTCACCGCCGGAGCCGGAGCTGGCGCGCAACTTCCTGACACCAGGGACGCCGGATGCGAGGCACTGGCCTAGCCAGCCACCGCTGTCGTCGGGGCTGAATGGCTCTGAGATGGGAACGTGGTCGCCACCGACGCGTCCGGCCTCGCCGGGCCGCGGTCGCCCCAGGCGGCGTAGCGGCGTGGCCGTGACGGTCGCCATCTGTGTCGCGGTCTTCGTCCTCGGGGTCGCCGGCGCCGTCGCCTACCGGCTCGCGAACCGAACCGACTCCGCTGCATCGACGCCACCGCCGACGCACGCGCCGACCGCGGCTCCGGCTAAGAGCGCTGCCCGTCAGCCGGCGGCCGCCGGCCCGGCCGGGGTGGTGGAGGCCTACGTCCGGGCCATCAACGAGCACCGGTACGCGCTCGCCTGGGAGCTCGCCGACAAGAGGAAGCCGGGCACGCTTGCCTCGTTCGAAGCCGGGTTCGCCGGGACTGCGCACGACGCCCTGCAGATCCTCGGGGTGCAGGGCAACGTCGTGACAGCTCGCCTGACGGCGACGCAGGACGACGGCAGCATCAGGGTGTTCCTGGGCACCTACACCGTCACTGGTGGCGTGATCAGCAATTCCAACGTGACGCGGACCAGCTGACCGCTTGCGGCGCGGCGCCTGGCCGGCCGGGCGCCTGCATCACATCCGGATGCGCTCGCCGGCTGGGTCGTACAGCGGCCTGAGCGAGACGCGCGCGCCGGCGATGCGGTCCCCGATCTGCACGGTCCACTCGCCCGAGTCGAGCCATGCCTGGTCTGCGGGCGCGCCGTCCGCGGAGGCCATGGCCAGGCCGACGGCGCCGCCGAGCGTCCAGCCGTAGGAGGCCGAGCGGATGTAGCCGACTTCCTTCCCGTCGCGCCGGACGATCTCGGCGTGGAACAGGAGCGGGTCCGGGTCTGTCAGCAGCACCTGGATCAGCCGCCGGGTCGGCGGTCCGGCCGCCAGCTGAGCAGCCACCGCCTCCCGGCCGACGAAGCCGCCCGGCTTGTCGAGGGCCACCGCGAACCGCAGGCCCGCGTCGAGGACCGTGTCGGTGTTGTCGATGTCGTGGCCGTAGTCGCGGTACGCCTTCTCCATCCGCAGGCTGGACAGCGCCCGCAGCCCGGCGTGCCGCAGCCCGAGCGCGCGGCCCGCCTCGACGAGCCGCTCGTAGACTCCGACCGCCTGCTCTGCGGGGATGTGCAGCTCATAGCCAAGCTCGCCGAGGTAGGTGATCCGGATGCACAGCACGCGGGCGAAGCCGATGTCGATATGGCGGGCCTTGCGGTAGGGGAAGGTCTCGTTGCTGACATCAGCGCTGGTGACCGCTGCGAGCAGCTCCCGCGAGCGCGGGCCCTGGATGGCGAGCAGCGCGTATCCCGACGTGACATCCGTGGCGAACGCGCGGGCATCACGAGCGCCGAGCTGATTGCGCAGCCAGGCCAGCGCGTGCCGGTGGGCCGTGTCCGACGCCACGACGTAGAACTCGTCGTCGGCCAGCTTGGTGACGGTCAGGTCGGCCTCAATCCGGCCATCGTCGTTGAGCCACTGGGTGTAGGTGATCCGTCCCGGCTCGCCGTCTACGCGCCCGGCCGAGATCCGGTCCAGCTCGCGGGCGGCGTCACGGCCCTGCACGGCGAACTTCGCCATGAAGGACATGTCCATGATGATCACGCCGTCCCGGCAGGCACGGTGTTCCGCTTCCCAGTGGCGGTACCAGTCCTGGCGGCCCCACGACAGTTCTCTGGTGGCGGCGGCCGCAGCGGACGACTCATCTTGTGCGTACCAGTCGGCGCTCTCCCACCCGCTGACGTCACGAAAGACCGGGTGCTGTGCGGCCAGCCGGTGGTGAACCGGTGACAGTCGAGCGCCGCGAGCCGTGCGGGCGGACCTGCCCGGGTAGTGCGTGGCATAGACCAGGCCGAGTGACTCGACGGTTCTCGTCGCGCGGTACTCCGGGTTCGCCTGGTAGGGGTGGAGCCGGTCGATGTTGATCCCGGTCACGTCGACGTCGGGCCGGCCGGTCGTGATCCAGTGGGCGAGGACCCGGCCGATGCCGCCTCCGGTCAGGATTCCGATCGAGTTGAGGCCGGCGGCGACGAAGTAGTTCTTCAGTTCCGGGGCCTCGCCGACGATGGGAGCCAGGTCCGGGGTGAAGCTCTCCGGCCCGCAGAAGAAGGTGCGGATGCCTGCCTGTGCCGCGACCGGGATCCGCGACATTGTCCTCTCCAGGAACGGGCTCATCCGCTCCCAGTCCGGCGGCAGCTGGCCGAACGAGAAATCCGGCGGGATGCCATCCACCCGCCACGGGGCGCAGACCGGCTCGAACAAGCCGAGCATCAGGCCGCCCCCTTCCTCGCGGAAGTAGCCGTAGTTCGCCGGGTCCTCCAGCACCGGCAAGTCCCGGCTCACCCCGTCGACCGGCTCGGTGAGCAGGTAGTAGTGCTCGGCGGCTTGCAGCGGGATGCTGACTCCGGCCAGCTCGCCGAGCTGCCGGGCCCACATGCCGGCGCAGTTGACCACGTACTCGGCCTCGATGTCGCCCTGGGTCGTGCGTACCCCGGTGACCGCGCCGTTCTTGCGCAGGAATCCGGTGACAGGAACGCCCTCGATGATCCGTGCGCCCTGCAGCCGGGCGCCCCTGGCGAGGGACATGGTGACGTCGACCGGATTGACCCGCCCGTCGGCCGGGATGTAAAAGCCGGCCAGCACGTCGTCGGTCCGCGCGAGCGGCCACAGCTCGGCGACCTCGCGCGCTGAGATCTCGTGCACCTCGACGCCGCAATGCCGGTTGAACGCGGCCACCCGCCGGTACTCCTCCAGCCTGCCGGGCTCGATGGCCAATTCGATAAGACCGACCTGGCGCATCCCGGTGGCCAGGCCGGTCTCGGCCTCGAGCCGCAAGTAGAGGTCTCTGGTGTACTGACGGAGTTCCGTCGAGGTCTGCGAGGTCGACCCGAAGGTGGCCATCAGCCCGGCGGCGTGCCAGGTAGTCCCGGAGGTCAGCCGGTCGCGCTCCAGCAGCACGACGTCAGCGCCCAGGTGCGCGAGGTGGTACGTGACCGAGGTGCCGATGATTCCGCCGCCGATGACGACAACCTGCGCGCGGTCGGGCAGGGAGGCGTCACGCGCGCTGTCTTCGGCGCCGATGACTCAGTCCCTGGTGAGCTTGCGGTAGGTGACGCGGTGCGGCCTGGCTGCTTCCGCGCCCATTCGCTCGATCTTGTTCTTCTCGTAGGACTCGAAGTTGCCCTCGAACCAGAACCAGCTGGCACCGCCTTCCCACGCGAGAATGTGGGTGGCGATCCGGTCGAGGAACCAGCGGTCGTGGCTGGTGATCACGGCGCAGCCGGGAAACTCTAGCAGCGCGTTCTCCAGCGAGGACAGCGTCTCGACGTCCAGGTCGTTGGTGGGCTCGTCCAGGAGCAGCAGGTTGCCGCCCTGCTTCAGGGTGAGCGCGAGGTTGACCCGGTTGCGCTCGCCGCCGGACAGTACCCCGGCCGGCTTCTGCTGGTCACTGCCCTTGAAGCCGAAGGCGGCCACGTAGGCGCGGCTGGGGATCTCGGTCTTCCCGGCGGTGATGTAGCTCTCACCGTCGGAGATGACCGCCCAGACGTTCTTGCCCGGATCGATGCGGGCGCGCGCCTGATCCACGTAGGCGATCTGGACCGTCTCGCCGATCTTGATCGCGCCGCTGTCCGGCAGTTCCTCGCCGATGATCATCTTGAACAGCGTGGTCTTGCCGACGCCGTTCGGGCCGATCACGCCGACGATGCCGCCCTGAGGCAGGCTGAAGCTCAGGCCCTCGAACAGCTCCCGGTCATCGAAGCCCTTCGCGAGGTTGCTGACCTCGACTACCTGGGTGCCGAGCCGCGGGCCCGGCGGGATCTGGATCTCCTCGAAGTCCAGCTTCCTGTTTCTGTCGGCCTCGGCCGCCATCTCGTCGTACCGCTGGAGCCGGGCGCGGCTCTTCGCCTGCCGGGCACGTGGACTGGACCGGACCCACTCCAGCTCATCCTCGAGCAGCTTGCGCCGTTTGGCGTCCTTCTGACCCTCGATCTTGAGCCGGGCCGCCTTCGTCTCCAGGTAGGTGGAGTAGTTGCCCTCGTAGGGGTAGGCGCGGCCGCGGTCCAGCTCCAGGATCCAGCCGGCCACGTTCTCCATGAAGTACCGGTCGTGGGTGACGGCCACGACAGTGCCCGGGTACTTTTCCAGATGCTGCTCCAGCCACTGCACGCTCTCGGCGTCCAGATGGTTGGTCGGCTCGTCGAGCAGCAGCAGATCAGGCTGCGACAGAAGCAGCTTGCAGAGGGCCACCCGGCGCCGCTCGCCACCGGACAGGACGGCCACATCCGCCTCGGGCGGCGGGCAGCGCAGTGCGTCCATGGCCTGCTCAAGCTGGCTGTCCAGATCCCAGGCGTTCTTGTGGTCAAGCTGCTCCTGCAGTACGCCCATCTCGGCCAGCAACTCGTCGGAATACTCCGTCGCCATCAGCTCGGCGATCTCGTTGTAGCGGTCCAGCAGAGCCTTGGTCTCGGCCACTCCCTCCTCGACGTTGCCCAGCACCGTCTTGGACTCGTCGAGCTTGGGCTCCTGGTCCAGCAGCCCCACGGTGAAGCCGGGCATCAGCCGGGCCTCGCCGTTCGACGGCTGCTCGACGCTCGCCATCATCCGCAGCAGCGTCGACTTGCCGGTGCCGTTCGGCCCGACGACGCCGATCTTGGCCCCCGGCAGGAACGCGAGCGTGACGTCATCGAGGATGACCTTGTCGCCGTGCGCCTTGCGGACACGACTCATCTGGTAGATAAACTCGGGCAACCTATTCTCCCTGCGCTGACCTGCGGGTATCCAGCTCGGCGATCTCCGTGGTAACACCGCTGGTAACATCTTCGCCGGCCAGCCGCCCTGCTTCGGCATCCAGCCCCGCACCGAAAGCCTCCGCTGCGGCCTCGTCGTCGCCCAGCCGGGTATGCGTGTAGACGTCTAGGACCGTCTTCACGTCATCGCCGAGCCGCTCGGCAACCGGCTGGCGCGATGATCACGTTGTGAGGTCATGTGCGGGTTGCGGTGCCCGGCTGCCGAAGGGACGCCGGGTGTGGTGCTCACGGTCATGCGCGCTGGCGCACCAGCAGGCCGCGTATGTTCGCGGGGAGGGCAAGCCGAGGCCGGCGGTGCCGGGTGAGGTCGCGGCTGAGTTGCTGACCTCGGATCCGTTCGGGCTAATACCGCGGGGTGAGCTGGTGGAGTTGGCCCGTTCGTTCGCTGCCAGACGCTGATTCACGACCGCGGTCGGATGTTGTCAGTGGCCGGGTGGCCGATCTACGCTGCCGTGATGCCCCCGCGACCCGGCCGACTGCGCCGCTACATGCGCCTGCTGAAAGAGCAGCCGACGACCTACCCGCAGGTCTGGCACCGGTCCGCCGTATACAACGGGCTGCCCATCGCGGTGGGAGGGACGCTGGGGTTTGGCATCGCGACAGTCTGGCCTGGCTACAACCCCGATCCGTTCGCCCAGATGGTGACCTGGTGGGTCCTCTGCGCCGTCATGACCGTGGCCTTCGGCGCGGTCAGGAGCTATCGGTTGTGGTGTCGGCGTCGCGTGGCGCTGTCCCCGCCGGTGACTGTGGCCGGGCATCACGCCTCGTCTGCCTACGATGACCGCGGCCTGCCCCCTCCGCCTGGCGGCTACCGGTGACCCCGCAGGAGCCCAGGCGACCTCGCCGCTACGGAAGGCCGCCCACTAGCCATCTGCAGGAATGGTGCTGGGCCGCTGCATCCGGGATCACCATCGCGCTGGTGGTGGCGCTCGGTGGTGGTAACGACGTCCGGGGACCACTAGCCAACTTCCTGAGCTACTGCGCGGGCGCGGCCATCGTGACTTTTGTTGTCGGCGTGGTCAGGAGCTACCGGTTGTCCCGCCGCCGCCGTCGCGCCGGTCGGCCTGCAGGCACCTCGTCGTAATGGCTGCCACCAGCGACGACCCGCTCAGCCTGCGGGCTCACTACGTGAGCATCTGCGCCGACTATCTCAGCAGCGTGAAGCGGCCGGGCGAGACGCTGGGCCTGACGGTCGAGATGGTCGGGCCGGAGATCCGGGGCCGGGTCAGCGCCCGCGACATCGAGCAGGCCGGGTACAGCTGGCGCATCGGGGTGAAGATCGGCGACGTCGGCGTCACCGAGCAGACCGGCAACGGGGCGCCTGATGAGGTCATCCTGCAGATGCTCGCCTACGTCCTCGACAAGGCTCGGCGGCAGGCTGAGCGGGGGGAGGATGTGAAGGCGCGCCGGTTCGGCCGCCGGGGCCGCTGACCGGCTACGCGGTGAAGTGCCCGAGCCCGTGGGTGTAGACCGCCACTCCCTCGGTGACCAGTGACCGGAGGGCCTGCCTTGCGGTGTCCTGGTGGACGCCGAACATGCCTGCGAGCGCCGCTGCGGATGGGAGCCGGGTGCCTGGTGGGTAGTCGCCGTCCTCGATGCGGACATGGAGCCGGTCGGCGATCTGCACGGCCATGGTGATGGCGGCCTGCCGGGAGATGTGGTCACGGGTGAGGAGCGCGGCGCGGACGTCGCCGAGCCAGCCTTCTAAGCCGGGCTGGGTAGTCATGCACGTACCGTAGCCGCTGCCGGTGGCCTTCCACCTGACGTCTACCGCGCCGGCGATGACGCGCAACGGAAGGCGGCACTGTCCCGGCCCGTGGTAACACGCTTGGTAACACGATTTCCCGGCACGGACCGGTAGCCGTCCCCACGGGCCGACACGCTACAGGCCGCCTGACCTGCACTTTCTCGTCTTTCCCGGCACCGTCCGGCAGGACCTGATACCCCGATTATTCATCTGGTAGATGAACTCCGGCATGTCACCAGCGTAGGGGCCTCCGCCAAGGGCTTTAAACCGGCTGGCTGACCGGTACCGCCGCGCTCACCGGGCCCGAGCAAGCGAGGCTAGCGGGCCCGGCTTGCCGGCGCAGCCGGGTGGCAGTGCCTGCGGCGTCGCCAGGCCCGCCCGGCGCGACCGCAGGCACTGCCGTCCACTCAGGCGCCTGCCCCGACCGGCTCGGCCTTCCGGAGACGGCCGCGTGACTTGGCTGCCTCTGAGTCGCCGAACTCGACCGGCATGTCCGGCCCGTCGCCAGCCGCGTCCTCGATGTCGTCGCGATCCGGCCCGACCTCCGCCACAGGACCCAGGTCCGCCCCCTCATCAGGAAGAGCGTCTGCTCCGGCTTCCGGCCCGTACTCGTCGGGTTCAATCTCTGCAGGCTGCTGCCCGTCCAGCAGTTGTGCCGCCGCGACATCGCCCGGCAGCCGAACGCCGTTGGCTTCCTGCGACAGCTGGTATTCCTCCGCGGTCTGCTGCGCGCTGTGGGACTGCTTGGCGAAGTTCGACGTCCCCTTCGACAGGTCGTGCCCGAGAAAATCCGCCGTCACGTCCACCGAGTTGCGCCGGGTACCGGCCTGATCGGCGTACTCGCGGACGCGCAGAGTTCCCTTGAGCACGATCGGATCGCCCTTGCGCAAGCAGTAGGCAGCGTTCTCGGCGATCTTCCGGTAGCACGTCACGCTCGCGAACGAGCTCGGGAGGTCTGCCCACTCGCCGGTCTGCCGGCTGACCTCGCGCGGTGTCCAGCCGATCCGGAACGTCAGCGTCTTCGTTCCTGATTTCGTCTCACCCTTCTTGGGCTGGGTAGCGACGTAGCCGGTCACGCTGAAAAGAGCATCGTTGGTTGCCATCAGTTGCCTCCTTGGCTCGGCTCGAGACGAGCGACTCAGCGCTCGCCGCCAGGCCGGCGAGCTGCGCCGCCGACCCCGGACCAGGATCAGTCCTCAGCAAGAAGCCGGGGAGCCAGCGTGAGCGACCTGTGCACAACCTCACCTGCGACTGCGAGCCTGTGGATGGCAGGCAACGCGGGACGCGCCGAATCTGCGACGATCCGCGGCCTACCCGTCAGCCGGCCATCCCGCCAGCGCGCTACCCGCCACAGCACGAGCAAGCAGTCAGCGATCGCACGGGATCCGAGCAGGCGAGCTAGCCGCCGGCCGCCACTCGCAATTCCGTCCGGAACAGGCGCAGCTCGTCGAGCTCACGCTCGGCAGGCACGATGACCAGGTCGTGCGCAACGACGGTGAGCCGGCGGTATATGTCGTCCAGCAGCTCTTCGGTGTCCCGCTCGGCTGCCTCGCTGACGGCCCGGCTGCCGAGCCGGTCAGAAAGCCATCCGCCCGCCAGCGCGACCACGATCAGTGCCGCCGGCCAAGGCAGCAGCCAGGGATCTCCGAAGAGCCTCGGGACCCCCGAGTCAACCTTGCCGACGGCGAGGACCAGGAGGGCCACCAGCCACGCAAACCCGACGAGCACGCAGCCGAGCAGCAGCCCCTGCAAGATTCCGATCAGTCGCCACCAGCGGTCGACGGCCGCAGCAGCCGGCAGCGCACCAGCGATCTCGTCCCCGATAGCGCCGGGAATCTCCTCGGCCCTGGACCGCAGCGCCGCCCGCACCGTACGCGACCACGGCCGTGGCAGCTCTGGCACCCTGCTGTCCGCCACCCATGTGAGCGCGTTGTCGATCTCGGCCTGCTGGGCGCCGGACGGTCCCGTGCTCATGTCGCGCAGCTGGTCCCACAGCCGTCCAAGCCGAACCTTGCGCGCCGGGTTGGGGCTGGTGAGCCGCTCGACCAGCCAGCTGACCGGCCAGCCCACGTAGTCCGCGGCCCGTAGCTCACGGGCGCTTCGAAGCGAGTCACCGATGGCACGCACACCCGCAGCCTCGGCCAGCGCTGCGCCGAGCTCCCCGTCAGTGCCGTCGGGCAACTCCTCGTCGGCGTCCTCTGCCGCCCCCGGCGACGAGTCCTGATCGCCAGCTGGCACCCGCTCGCCGTAAGGCTCGAACCCTGCCACGACCTTGTCGACATCCGCGGCGATCCGCGCGGCTGCCGCCCGCCGGGCGGTAACCGCCTCGCTCAGCAGTTTGCGCAGTTCCTCGATGCCCTCGCCGGTCTTCGCCGAGGTCACCAGGATCTGCGCGTCGTGCAGGTTCTCGGAGTCGAGCAGCCTGCGCAGGTCCTGCACGCAGTCCTCGATCTGGCCAGGAGTCAGCAGGTCGCACTGATTCAGCACGACGGCGACCACCTCGGAGTGCCCGGCCAGCGGAACCAGGAATCGACGGTGCACCGCGAAGTCGGCGTATTTCTGCGGGTCGAGCACCCAGATCATCACGTCCGAGAGCCCGACCAGCTTGTCCACGAGGTCGGTCGCGTGACCCAGCACCGAGTCGTGGTCGGGCAGGTCAAGCAGCACCAGGCCGGTCATCGACTGCTCGCCGCTGCCGAGCGCGCTCGCCCTGGCGTAGCGGTGCCGGCGCGGGATGCCCAGCCATTCCAGCAGCGGCCCGGCGCCGGCCATCCCCCACACGCAGGCGTGTGAATCCCGGGTCACCGGCCTGGTCACGCCCACCGTCGAGAAGTCTGCGCCAGCTAGCCGGTTGAACAGCGACGACTTACCGCTGCCAGTGCCACCCGCCAGCGACACCACCGTGTGCTTGGCCGAAAGCCGAAGGCGCTGTCCGGCCCTCGCGAGGACCTCGGCCGCCTCGGCAACCAGCTCCTCGCGGAAGCCGTCGGGCCCGGTACGGGCCGCGCCGATCTGAGTGATCTGATCCAGCGCCGCCAGCCGTGCTGAGAGCTCTGTGCGGTCGGAGCGGTCGCCGATATCCGCGATCAGCGTCGCGCTCATCGCGCACTCTCGAGCGCATAGCCGGCCTGCAGCAGCTCGGTTGCCGCGGTCTCGTCCGGCACCCCTGCCGAGTCAACGATGTCGAAATAACGCCGGGCCTCGGCCCGGAACAGCTCCCGCACCCGGTCGCGCAGGTCCAGCCGCACGCGCGCGCCCATCTCGCGCAGCATCCCCGCACCGAACAGCGACGCCAGCAGCCGCTGCGGCGCTGCATCCGGGTCGTCCCCGGCGTCCTCACCGTCCGTCACCGGCGTGAGCAGGCCAATGGTCAGCACGAGCGCGAGCGACTCCTCATCGAAGGAAACCACCCTCGCGATCGAGCGCTTGGTGACGTTCTCGGCCCGGACAAGCTCCTGCACCTGATCGAGCCAGCTGCTGACGACCGCGGCCGCGGCCTCGGCCAGCTCGTCGGTCGGCCTGGCCAGAGCCGCGGTGTCTGGCCGCGCGTTCCCCGGCTCCGGAGCACTGGCCAGACCCAGGTCGGCGAGCGCCGTGGCGACAAAGTCATCCTCATCCGGCTCGCCGTCAGCCGTCAGGCTGTGTGCCGCCGCGTCGAGGCCGCGAAGCAGGCTCTCGCCGGCTGGCTGGTACTGCCAGCTGGTGACCACGTCTTCCGCCGCCCGAGCGCCTGCCGCATCCACGACCGACTCGAGGCTGGCCTGCAGGGCTTCCCTAAGCGCGCCTGCTCTGGTCGGCGTGCGCACTTTCTTCTGCCTGCCGACCCGGCCGCGGCGAACCTGGATGCTCCGCAGCAGGTCCCCCGTTCCGGCAAAGTCTTGCCAGCGGGCCAGCACCTCGCCCTGCAGCAGCCCACCGGACCTGGTCTCCTCCTCAACCTGCTCCAGGCCAGCGGAATAGGCGTCCTCGACCGTCTGCCGCAGCCGGCGGCGGAGCGCCAGCTGCTCGATGACGTGATCGGCGAGCGCGGGGACCCGGCTGCGGAACGTGTCCAGCACACCGGACATCGTCTGTGTCAGCACCGCCACGCGACGGTCGTCCTGGCGCGCGGTGTCTGTCAGCCATGCCCGCACCGGGGCAGCAACCTGTGCCGGCAGCATCGACTCAGTGACGATGGTCTCCGGGATGACGAACCGGCGAACTTCGCCAAGCCCGTTGGCAGCCAGCATGCTGTCGAAGTGGGCAGAAAGCTCGCCTGCGGCGGTCGGCGGCACCCTGGACAGGGCGACCGCGAGCGCAGCCCCGCGGTCGCGAGCGTCCTTCAGCATCTCCCAGACGGCGGCGTCGGCATAGCGGCGGGCGGTCGTCACGAACAGCCAGAGGTCGGACGCGTCGAGGAACTGGTGGGCGAACTCGTGGTGCGCCTCGACCACGGAGTCGATATCCGGCGTGTCCAGGATGGCCACGCCCTGCGGCATGAGCTCGCTCGCTGCGAGGACGAGCAGCCCGTCCCGGCCCGGCATCGCCAGCCCCTGCTGCCGGACCCGCGGCAGCGTCGGAAGGAAGACGTTCTCGGCGAACCACCGCATGTCGTCGGGGTGACACGCGAGCACCGGGCTGTTCGTGGTCGGCCGCCGGATGCCGGTGGCGCTGACCTGACTCCCGACGACGGTGTTCATCAGCGTCGACTTGCCCGCCCCCGTGGAGCCGACAAGGGCGACCAGGATCGGCGCGCCGGACTGGCGCAGGCGCGGCAGCAGATAGTCGTCTATCTGGCCGAGCATCTTGACCCGCTCGGCTCGCGCCTCGACCACGCCGGGCGCCTCGAACAGCAGCGGCACGTCCACGATCGGATGCCGCAGCTTCAGCAGCGCCGCCTCGAGCCGCCTGGCGTCGACGCGGGCGAACGGCTCGTCTGCCGCGTCGTCCTCGGCTTCGCGCCCGAATCCAGAACCCGTCACCGACCATGATGCCGGCGGCCCGACAGGCGGCTGCGACCGGTCAGCGGATCGTCCCGCCGGCCGCAGGCCTGGCCAGCCGGGCGAGCTCGGAGCCGTCCTGCCCGGCTGCACAGCCGTGTACCCTGGCCAGCCGGTACCCCGGCCCTCCACGCCCGCACTCGCACCAGCGGCATGACCGACGCCGGAACCCGCAAGCACCCGGCCAGGAGTAGCCGGAGCGCCCCGGCCGTCGCCGCGCATCGGCCCGGGGGCCGTGGCCGCGTCCTGTCCTTCGGTCATGCTTCCGGGTCTCCCGCCCCAGCCGTATCCCACATTGTCAGGATCCTGCGTCGCTATTCATTACCTGGTGACGCGAGGTGATCGCGCCGGGTTACGCCTGTCCGCCAGCCGCGACCGTCGGCTTTCGCCGCCCTCCGGCACCACCGGGCGGCCGGCCGAGCCGGATTCATCACACGACATGACTTTCAATCGCGGAGACCGCCTTGTCAATCTTGGGGCGAGGGTATCCAGTCTTGAGGTAATTGTGCGCCGATAGGGAAGGCTACCGGTAACAATGCGCGAAGACAGACAAGGTGACCCTAACCGTGCGCACATGTGCGGGTAACTACCGTGCCGGCGTTCCTGCAAACCAGGGGGGAACGGGGTCGCAGGGCCCGGCCCCGCAGCCCACCCGGACTGCACCACGGGGCAGGGCCAGGGCCAGGGCTATTTTTCGGTCACCCCGGCCGCATCAAAGGTCGCCACGTCCCGGATGGCCCTCGCCGCGCTCTGGACGATCGGCAGCGCGAGCAGTGCGCCTGTTCCCTCTCCCAGCCGGAGATCTAGGTCAACCAGCGGCCTCAGTCCGAGGTGCGCCAGGCTGATCGCGTGGCCTGGCTCGGCCGACCGATGGCCTGCGATCAGGCAGGCCGCGGCGCCGGGAGCCAGCGCGCACGCCGCCAGGGCTGCGCTGCCCGCGATGACCCCGTCCAGGATGACGGGGACTCGCAGCGAGGCGGCGGCGATGATGTAGCCGGCCAGCGCCGCGTGCTCGAACCCGCCGAGGGCGGCCAGGGTGCCCAGCGGATCAGCCGGGTCCGGCTGGTGCAGCGCCAGGGCGCGTGTCACGACGCTGATCTTCCTGGCCAGCGTCTCGTCGTCGACGCCGGTGCCGCGACCGGTAGCCGCCTTGGCGTCCGCACCCGTGTAGGCGCAGATCAGGGCCGCCGACGCAGTCGTGTTGGCAATGCCCATATCGCCGGTCAGCAGGCACCGGTGGCCAGCCGCGACGAGGTCATTCGCCACCTCGATGCCAGCGTCGAGCCCGGCCGCAGCCTGGTCGCGCGTCATGGCCGGGCCCGCCGTGAAATCTGCGGTGCCCCTGGCCACCTTGCGCGGCAGCAGCCCGGGCACCTGGTCGAGGTCCGCGGCGACGCCGACGTCCACCACAACGACCTCGGCCCCGGCCTGAGCTGCGAACGCGTTGACGACCGCGCCGCCGGCCAGGAAGTTGGCCACCATCTGGCTAGTGACCTCCTGCGGCCAGGGCGTAACCCCCTGGGCGTGCACGCCGTGGTCGGCAGCGAACACAGCCACCGCGGCCGGCTCGGGCATGGGCGGCGGGCAGCGACCAGCCAGCCCGCACAGCCGCACGGACAGGTCTTCCAGCACGCCGAGGGAGCCCGGTGGCTTCGTGAGCTGGGCCTGCCGCTGGCGCGCGGCTTCCTGAGCGGTCGCGTCGAGCGGCCGGATCGTGCCGATGAGATCGTCCAGCATGTGCCCGTCACCAGCCCATGTCGTCGTCAGCCAGCGCCACCGCGGTTGCGGCGTCGGGACCCCAGCCCGCCCGCGAGCCAGCCATCCCGAGGGCATTCTGGAGCAGGGCGCTGAACGCCGCTACCGCGACTGCCGGTCCGCCCTTTTCCGAGACGTTACTCAAAGACCGCAGCCCGCTAGCACGCAAGGCATCCTTGACGTCCGCAGCGCCGACAAAGCCTGCGGGCAGCCCAACCACGAAGGCAGGCTCGACGCCCCGGGAGAGGATCTCCGCCAGGGCGGCGGCGCTGCCGCCGACGACCCAGACGGCGCCGGGCCCCACCTCACCGAAAGCCAGCCGGACGGCGGCCGCGGGCCTGCTGATCGATGCGGTCCTAGCCAGCCGTTGCGTCAGGGACTCACCGATCTTGCAGATCACCGGGCTGGCCACGATCCCGGCCGCCACCATCGCGGAGTCGGCCACCACGGGTACGCCCGCGGCGAGCGCGGCAACGCCTTCCGCCAGCGACTCCTCGTCACAGACCAGGTCGGTCGAGTAGTCGAAGTCCGCGCTGGCGTGGATGACCCGCTCGGTGACGTCGCGGCTGAACCTCGGGAGCCGGGACAGGTCAATCCTCGATCGCAGGATCCGGTAGGACTCCTCGGCGACCGAACTCGAGACCGCTGGCTCAGTTTCTGGCCGAACCACGCAGCCGACCTCCTACGCCAGCGGAAAACCAGTCGCTAGCCCGGCGCTTTTGCTCACCGGGCTGGTTAGCACTCCAGCATCGCACAGGCCGGTCCGGCCGGCGGTCCCATCGAGATCGGCGCGCTCGCGCCTACCGGCGCGGCCCTCGGCCCGGCCTTGTGTCGCCGCTGACCACGCGAAGGGGTCCTGTTTCCCCGCTGACACCGGGCATCGCCGGCGTGGGCGCCAGCTCCTCCGGCAGCGGCAGAGCAGCCCGGCGGTCCCGCGAGGCGAACAGCACGAAGTGGAAGAGCAGGAACCTGGCGACGAACGTGAGACAGTTCATAAGGAAGTAAGCACCCTGCACCACGATGTGCTTCTTGAGATGGGTGTAACCCATCGAATGCGCCCAGACACTCGCGAAGTGCGAGGTCCCTCCCAGGATGGCCCACACTGCTAGCGACACCACCCAGAACGGCAGCGTCTCCCGGAGCAGGTCGGGCTTGCCCTTGCGCTCCCACGCCCAGCGGCTCATCAGATAACTGACGAGAGCGGCGACCATGGCCGCGATGACACCGGAGGCGCCCGCGCTCAGGTTGATGGGCCCGGTCAGCAGACCGAGGACGATCTGGCTCGTGATCACCGCAGCAAGGGCGGCGGCCACGAACCGGACGAACCGCCTGGACCCCTCGTCCCCAAGCCGGCGCGCAAGCGGCGCGGGCAGGAGACGGACTGCAGCATCAGCGATCTTGTCCGGGACGGAAGCCATCAGACTCCTAGCTTGACGGGCGAGCGGAGCTGCGTCAGACAGGTATTAGTGCGACAGACAGGTATCAGAGTACGTGAGCGGGCCGGGAGCTTCGCGCGAAACCTCCGGCCTCCGTGCCTGGCAGTCCACAGAATGCCGTCCTACCCATCCGGTTGCGTGCGACCTCGAGTGATCAGAGTTAAGGGAGACGCACCGGCCGGCTCCAGCCGCCAGCGCGGGTGAACTGCTCCACCCAGAGAGAGCCGTCCGTGCCTGTCCAGAAGATCTCCAGCGGCGCGGATACGGGCCCAGCCGCTGCGAACGGCCCGGAGCGCAGCCCGGCCGCTCCCCGCACCCAGACCGAGACAGTCCAGACGCCGTTCGTCCCGGGGTGGACCTGCCGCAGCCCGCTCAGATGGCCCTGGAAGACAAGCCATTCGCTGTCAGCCGCAACGACGGGCCACGGCTGGAGGCGGCCGAGCGCGCCGCCCAGGAGGGTCGGGACGCTCTTGGCTGCGCCAGGCCGGACCACCGCCAGCTCGATGAAGCGCGGCTGTGTCAATCGCCGCCAGAACACGTCGATGTCACCACCGGTCAGCGCGACCGCCTGCGGCGCGCTGCCGAGTGGTCCCATGCCGAGATCCTGCGTGCTGCCCCATGTCCCCGACACGGCACCGCGTACGACGCGCCACAGGTTGCGGTCGGCGCCCATCCAGAAGACCTCCACGTCGCCGGACGGCGTCACCACCGGGGAGGGGTCGCTCGCGAGGTGGCCCTGCAGGTTCTGCGGTCCCGCCCAGCCGGAACCGGGGATGTACTGGGCGTGCCAGAGATGCGTGCCGCCATCGCCACGCCAGAAGACGTCGATGACGCCGTCGGGCTGCGCGACCGCTTCCGGCACGCCCACCGGCCCGAGCTGGGCGAGTCGCCGCGGCGGGCCGAACCCGGATGGCGTGCTGGTTCGCTCCCAGAGCCGGTGGCCCGCGCCGCGGTAGAAGACGTCAAGTGCCGAGCCGACCAGGACCGCGCTCGGTGCCGCCGTCAGGTAACCGCCGAGGTCGGTTCGCGTCCAGTGGCCGTTACCGGTGGTCGCCTCCTCGATGAGGTGATGACCGGGACCCACGGCGAACACGAACGTCGAGCCGTTCCCGCCGGTGACGGCAGCCGAAGCCTGCGCCGTTGCGGTGGGAGGTGGCGGCGCTGGAGAGGTACTCGGAGAAGGCTGCGGAGAGGGAGCGGGTGACGGGGGCGGCGAGGTAGCGGGGCTCGCCAGTGTGACATCCAGGTAGTCCTGGTCGATCAGGATGGTGGTTCCGCCATATGTCTGCTCCACATTCCCGCTGAACTGGTGGATGCGCCGCCCTCCCGTCCACTCCCCGGCCTGGTAGTGGCCGTCGGTCGTGTCTGCCGCGCCGTTCCACAGCGCGTCGTAGATCACGTCGGGCATCGCGTAGTGACCAGTTCCGTACTGGGCGGCCAGGTCCGCGATCCCCGCATTGGAGCTGCTGTAGACGCCCGAGGCATAGCCAAGATGGTGCAGCTGCGAGGTCCACGCGGAGAGGAACTGCAACGTCGCCACGGACTCGGCCGGAAAGTAGGACTCCATGTCGTAGTAGAGCGGCGTGCCGGGCCCGAACCCAAGCTGGCTGGCTTGCGCCACCGCGTCGGTTGCGTCCGCCGTGCCCTGCTGCGCCGGGGCGGTGATCTGGCCGAAGGCGGACTGCGGGCCGGCGTACATCGGGATGAAATGCCAGCCAGCAACCGCCTGCTGCCGTACCCAGGCCGCCGTCAGGTTCGGCTGGGAGCAGGCGCGGTCCGCCCCTCCGATATAGACCCCGACCGCGCGATACGGGGAGTTCGCCAGCCAGGCCTGCATGGCACTGCTGCTGGGTGCCGTGCAGGTATCGAATCCGAGTCCCACATCGTTGGCCACAGCCGACGGCAGCGGGGGCACCGGCACGGCGGCGGCGGCCACGACCTCCTCCTGCGCGGCCGAGACAGTCGGTTCCGTAGGTGATCCGTGGCTTGGCCGCTGGCCTGACGGTGACGCGGTCGCCCCGGCCGGAGCGGCGCGATCTGCCGTCATGACAACTCTCGTGGCCAGTCCGGCGCTCGCCAGGATGCTGATGATGACGGCGGGATCCTGGTCGAACGTGGCAGTGACGACAATGCGTGGCGCGCTCGCAGTGATCTGATGCGCGACCGGGTTCTCCACGGTTTCACGGCTGGTGGCACTCGGCCCTGGCCCGATCACGAGCGCCTCGGTCGCGCCGAGCAGCCAGCTCGGGCAGTTCTGGTCGCTGGCGGGCTCGCCCAGGTAGACCGCATGCAGGTCGAATCGAACGCAGGTACGCGGCTGGCTGGCGAGATCGAATACCGGCCACGAGCTGGGAATCTCGAAGTGGTAGCCCGCGTATGAGACGCTCTGCAGCCCGCCCCCGGCCTGCGCCAGCGCCGGGGCCGACCCTGCGGCCAGCACGAGCATCGCTATCGCCGCGGAGCGCGCGGTGCGGCTTAGCACCAGACCACGCCCAGCAGCGCCCGCCCACCCACAGCTCGATCAGGCATGGCTAACCGCAGCCTCCCCTATCCGCAGAGCCCGCGCATGAATGCCGAGCGCGCAGGTGCGCTCAGGACGGCAGGCTAGCGGCGGACAAGTCGCTCAGCCGGGCGACGCGCCGCCCGCATAACGAGCAGTTCCAGCCGTTTTGACGGTGCTATCCGACCAGGAGGGACCACCGGCTGGCCGCGTGCTCATGGCACAGCTCATAGAGCGTGGGCGGAACTCCCCGCAGCGGTGTTGCTTCCACCCGCCAGCACTCGCTTCCGGCCATCACGCCGGATTCAGGGTCAGCTGGCACGAGCCAGCGATCGCGCACGAAGATCACCGTGTAGATCCGGCCGCGCCAGGCGAACTGCACCGGCCTCCCGTGCCGTTCCCAAACCTCGACCGGCTCGTTGCTGCTGCCGCTCATCCTGCTGCTCCGCTGGGCCAGGCACGTCACGGGTGCCACGCTCACCGCCCAGGGGAAGTCAGGCAGTCTTTCTCCTTCGAACATACATTCGCTTAACCAGGTTCGCAACTGCAGAACTCAGCCTGCCGACCATCCCGGCATCGGGAATCCGGCCAGCAGCTCGGCCACCTCGGCAGCGATGCGCTGGATCGTGTCGTCGTCATCCTTCGCGGCCGCGACGATGGCGTCATCCATCCAGGCAGCGATCTGACCCATGTGCTCTTCGGTGAGGCCGCGGGTGGTGATCGCCGGAGTGCCGATCCGCAGGCCCGATGGGTCGAAGGGCTTGCGAGTGTCGAACGGCACGGTGTTGTAGTTCGTCTCGAGGCCGGCCCGGTCGAGCGCCTTCGCGGCTGGCTTGCCGCCGATGCCCTGCGCTGTCAGGTCCAGCAGGATCAGGTGGTTGTCGGTGCCGCCGGAGACGAGCGTGTAGCCGCGTGCGGTGAGAGCGTCGGCCAGGGCGCGCGCGTTGGCAACAACCTGGTGTGCATACGTGCCGAACGACGGCTGGGCCGCCTCGTGCAGCGCCACCGCGATCCCGGCGGTGGTGTGGTTATGCGGGCCGCCCTGCAGGCCAGGGAAGACGGCCCGGTCTATCGCAGCGGCGTGCTCGGCCGTCGACATGATCATCGCGCCACGCGGTCCGCGGAGCGTCTTGTGCGTGGTGGTCGTGATGACGCCGGCGAAGCCGACCGGCGAGGGGTGCGCTCCGCCAGCGATCAGCCCGGCGATGTGCGCGATGTCAGCGACCAGGACCGCGTCGACCTCTCTGGCGATCTCGGCGAACGCCGGGAAGTCGATCGTGCGCGGGATCGCGGTCCCGCCGCAGAAGATCACCTTGGGCCGCTCACGCCGCGCCAGGTCGCGCACCTCGTCGAGGTCGATGCGGCCAGAGTCCGCCCGCACGCCGTACTGGACGGAGCGGAACCACTTGCCGGTGGCCGAGACGGACCAGCCGTGCGTGAGGTGGCCGCCCATCGGCAGCGCCATCCCCATGACGGTGTCGCCCGGGCTCAGGAATGCCAGATAGACCGCGAGATTGGCAGGCGAGCCCGAGTAGGGCTGGACGTTGGCATGATCAACGCCGAAGAGCTGCTCGGCCCGGTTCCGGGTGATCTGCTCGATCTGGTCGATGACCTGCTGGCCCTCGTAGTACCTCCGGCCCGGGTAGCCCTCTGAGTACTTGTTAGTGAGCACGCTCCCCGTGGCCTCGAGTACGGCCACAGAGACGTAGTTCTCCGACGGAATTAGCCGGATCGTGTCCCGTTGCCGCCTTGCCTCGGCCTGGATGAGCTCCGCGATTTCCGGGTCGCTGCCCGCGACGTGCGGAATGGGCGGCAGATGCATGACGTGCTCCTCACAAGCGGCGGGCCTACGGAGCTAATCATGCCGAACCGGAGCGGCAGCCTGGACGTCGCCGCCCCGGCTGCGGTGCTGCGACCCGGCGCCGCGCTGAGTCGTGCGCGGGCGCCTGGAATACGCCACGTCAGCGGCGGACGCCCGGCCGTCCGCCGCGGCGCCTCACCCTCCTGTCAGTCGGCGACTGCCTCGAGCAGCTTCTTGCGCTGCTGGTCGCCAAGCCCGCCTACCCGGCGGTTGTCGTCGATTCCGGCCTCCTCCATCAGGGCGGCAGCCTTAGCGGGCCCGTATCCGGGCATTGCCCTGATGACCTGAGCGACCTTCGTCTTCTTCGTTACATCGTCGTGCTTGGAAAGCACCTGCGCGATCGTCAGTTTCCCGGACTTCACTGAGGCCAGCAGCTCACTCCGCTTCTTGCGGGCTGCCTGCGCCTTCGCGAGCGCCTCGGCTCGCTGCTCCGGGGTCAGTGTCGGCAGAGCCATGTCACTCCTTTGGTCGAGTGGACTAACTGTCCCACAGACCCCGCACCGATCGCGGTAGCCGTGCTCGTGTCGGGGCTAAGAACCCATCTTCCCAGGTCAGCACTTGTTACACGAGCAGTTGGCCGGCCTTCGTGGTGGCCGGTGACCCCGTTACGGATGATCCGGGCCTACTTGCCCGGAGTCGGTAGAGACTGTTCTACTTCGGGACAGATCGTCTGCTCGCCCAGCATGACAAGGACCCGGCAGGGCGGCACGCAGGCACCGCGATCGGAGGCTGGTAATGGCATCGCTGGCGGGTTCCGCGCGTGACCTGGCACGCAGGTCGCAGGCAGCCGTCCGGCGAAAGGACCGCGCCGAATGGCTCAGCCTGTTTGCACCGGACGCCGTCGTCGAGGATCCCGTCGGCCCGTCGCCCCTGGACGAATTGGGCGCCGGTCACCGGGGCAGCGCTGCCATCGCGGCGTTCTACGACGCCGTCATCGCGCCGAACGAGTCGATTACGTTTGAAATCGAGAGCTCGTACCTCTGCGGCGAGGAAGTTGCCGACGTCGGCGTGATCCGGACGGTGCTGCCCGGCGGCCGGCACGTCGCCGTCGTGCACGGTGTCTACACCTATCGCGCCAACGGAACGGGGCAGATCGCGGCGCTGCGGGCGTTCTGGCAGTACGACCAGGCCGAGATCATCGAGGCCTGAGCCGGGATCCGCTGACCAAGCTGTTGCCGATGAGCAAGTAATCTGCAAGGGCGGCCGGCTGGCTCGCGCCCCCCACTGTGTCGGAGCGTGCATGCGTATCGGGCAGATCGCCCTCGACATTGCTCCGCTGCGCGAGAACCGCGACTACCGGCGGCTGTTCGCCGGCCGCTTCGTCTCCATGGCTGGCAACGCCGTTGCGACGACCGCAGGGAACTGGCAGGTCTACGGCCTCACCCACAACTCGCTCGCGGTAGGCCTGCTGACGCTGGCTTCCGGGGCGGGTATGTTCACCGGGCTGATGGCCGGCGGGATGCTCGCCGACCGGCATGACCGCCGCACGGTGCTGATGCTGGTGCAGGCGCCGCAGGCGGTGCTCGCCATCCTGCTGATGGCCAACAGCCTGCTCAGTCGTCCCGCGCTGTGGCCTCTGTACGTCGTCACCTTCAGCATCGGCCTGTGCTCAGGACTGAGCTCCCCGGCGTCGACAGCCGCGACGCCGGCCCTCGTCGGGGAGGAGAAGTTGTCGGCGGCCGCTGCACTCAACGCGACGGCCAGCCAGCTCGGTCAGCTCGGCGGACCCGCCATCGCCGGGCTGCTCATCGCGGGGCCAGGCGTCGCGAGCTGTTATGCGATTGACGCCGTCTGCTTCGCCGTCTTCGGCCTGGCGATGATCGGGCTGCGCCCCATGCCGCCGGTCACGAGAGCACAGCGCCCGGGTTTGCGATCGCTCGCAGAAGGCTTCCGCTTTGTCCGCCACAGCGGCATTGTCGGCGGGATGCTGCTCGTCGACACCAACGCCATGCTCTTCGGGATGCCGCAGTCGCTATTCCCAGCGCTGGCGAGCACGCACTTCCACGGCGGCCCGGCCACCTTCGGACTGCTCACGGCTGCTCCCGGCCTTGGCGCCATGGTCGGCGCGGCTACGAGCGGCTGGACCGGGCGGGTCCGGCGACCCGGCATCGTGGTGATCGCGGCCGGGATTGCCTGGGGCGGTGCAATCGCGTTGTTCGGACTGGTTCATAGCCTGCCGATAGCGCTCTTCTTCCTGGCGGTGGCCGGCATGGGCGACCTCATTTCCGAGGTGCTGCGCAATGCCCTGCTGCAGCGCTACACGCCGGATCAGCTGCGCGGCCGGGTGTCGAGCCTGTACCTCGCACAGGTGACGACCGCGCCTGCACTCGGCAACGTGGAGGCAGGCGCGGTGGCACGGCTCGTCTCACCTGCCTTCTCAGTGGTCAGCGGAGGCCTCGCCTGCGTGGCCGGAGCACTGGTCCTCGGTGCCGCCATCCCGGCTCTCCGGCACGCGAAGCTCTCCGCCGAAGGCGCCGAGCACTCCGCTGCGGTACCCCAGGAGTCCACGGCGTAGCACGCCGCGCTCGTCGAGGCGGACCGCCTGCTGCGGACGAGCCGACACCGCATCGGTGGCCGTGGCGTGTCCGGTACGTGACCTCGGTCGGGCACAATGTGCGCGTAGAGCGCCTGTAGCTCAGCCGGATAGAGCAGCTGCCTTCTAAGCAGCCGGTCGGGGGTTCGAGTCCCTCCAGGCGCGCGCTGGCGATCGTTGCTGGAGTGCAGGTAGATCAGCGCGGCCCGGCTGCTGCTGAACCGGCCAGGAGGGTCGCGACTTTTCCGAACAGGTCGTGTTCGGTATCTGGGTCGGGGAACGCAGGGCCGTAGTAGCGCAAACGTCCGGCCCGGGTGAGATCGGCCAGGTTGTACTGGCCGTCGCGCAGGCCGGCAACGATGTCTTGATCGGCGGCGGCCACGGCGGGACCAGCGACGCCGGGCGGTAGCGGGAGGGTTGCCGTCCAGACAGTGCTGTAGCCCTGCACAATGCGGACCTCAAGCGAGTCCGATGTCATTGCGGGTCCGGGAACGGGTCCGCCCGCTCCCCAGTCCGGTCCGACCGGCCGGTAGCCGAGCCTCCGTGTCGTGTCGTTGATAGTGACCAGAGCCGACGGTCTGATACGCCGAGCGGGAATCCGGGCCCCGCGGCCCACCGACCCCGTCTGAATGCTGTCCATATACCAGGTCTTGTTGTCCCCCCGGCCCGTCGAGCTGCCCCCAGGGGCTCTCCTATCCCGGGGACGGAAGGCCTGGGCTACGGCCTCGGGTTCCGGGCTGACCCCCAGGAAGGCCCACACGACGTTGAGCACCTCATCGGGGCGGGCGACGAGATCCTCGTATCGGAGGCTGAGGCATCGCTGCGGATTGCGCTGCTCAAAGGCCAGCATCCGCCAGGTGCGATCGAGCCAGTAGGCGGTGAGCGCGTTGACGGCGTCGCTGGAACTCTCAGCGGCGAAGGAGGGGAAGCCGAATTCAGAAAGCCCCCAGGGCTGGGCGTCGAGGGCGGAGGCAATGAAATCCATGACATGCCGGTGCAGCAGGATGAACCGGGCCTGCGGCCAGGCACTCGCGAGCATGTCGAGGTGCAAAGCGTTCGTCAGCGACTTGTCGCACCATCGGGCCTTGCCGACCCGTTCAAGGTAACGCCCGGCGAGCCCGTCGATGACGGACCGCGCCTCGGCCAGCAGAGGGCTGCCGACGGGGTCCTCGCCGACATCATCGGCGTGGAAGAGGACGCTGCCCGTCCGGACGAACGCGTCCATCAGCAGCGCGAAATCGGTCTCGGCCGGACAGGCGATACCCGGGTGGCTATCGATGAGCCGCCGCAGCAGGGTAGAACCGCTGCGCGCCCCGCAGGCAATGAACGTCGGTGAACTGGCTGGGGGGGTCACCGGTGATCCTCTCGTCCCGGTCACTGACCAAGGAATCGTCCATGGAGCGAGCCGCTCCGGACGGCGGCCCTGTGCGAGGCTCTGTCCCTGCGAGGATCACCGTCACCCACGGAACGATCGTGCCAGCACACGAGTGGCCGGGGTGGTGGTGCAGGCGGATCGCTTGTGCCCCGGGGCGAGCCGCCACCGAACTCGGACAGGGCGACGTTCAGGCGGGCCCGACGGCGACCTGAAAAAGTAACGCTTACGGTTCTCCCTCCGTTTCGGTCCAGCTGGCGTGTTAGGGATCGCGGCTGACGAGCCCTAGCCGGTCGTGGCGATCCGGCCGGCGTACCGCTGCGTCCAGGCGGTGCTGGTGTCGACGGTGATGACCACGTCGTAGTAGCCCCGCTGGGTCGGCCACATGACGACACGCCTCTTGCCGGGGTTGACCGCGACGCTCTGGGTGCTGCCGAGGTAGTCGTTGGCGGTGAGCGTGTAGCTCACCGGACCGGTGCCGTCGTTGTCGAGCACGAGCTTCACCTGGGCCGGCTGGTTGGTGCCCTCCCCCTTGAGCAGGGCAACCTCCACCCTGGGGATGGCTCCGCCAGTCTGTCCTCCCGATGCGACCTGGCCGGCGAAGGAGCGCACAAAGCCGTCGTTGGAGTAGATCGAAAAGGCGTAATTGCCACCGGTGGCCGTGGCGTCCCAGGTGTACTCACGCGGCGTGCTCGAGGTGACGGTGAACGGCGTGACGGAGAAAGCCAGGTAGTTGTCGGGGAAGACCTGGAAGCTCACGGCCTTGCCCTTCGGACCGCCGGTCAGGGTCATCGTGGCCGTTACCGTCCCCGCGGCGAAGTCTTCGGAGATCGTCGCGTTCGGCTGGAAGGTTAGCGGGCGTTGCTTCATGTAGTCGGCGGGGATCGTCACCGGCTGCTCGGCGAGCGGGTCCGGGAAAACTGCCGGCCCCGGTTGCGGGTGGGCGAAGTCGATGGCGCTGGTCAGGTCGCCCGTGATCGAGCGCCGCCAGTCGCTGATGTTGGGGCAGGTGAACGGCTTTCCGAGGTAGGCCGCCCAGATCTCGAGGAACCTGATCGTTGAGGTGTGGTCGAAGACCTCCGTGGCGACGTACCCGCCGCGGGTCCATGGCGAGACCAGCAGCATCGGCACCCGCGGACCAAGGCCGAGCGGGTACGAACCGGTGTACTCACCCGCCGTGCCTGCCTCGGGCCACGGCGGCAGCACGTGGTCGAACTTCCCGTCGTTCTCGTCGTAGTTGAGGATGAACAGGGTGTGGTTCCAGATCTCAGGGTTGCCCTGCAGAATGTCGAGCACCTTGCTGACGTAGCGCTCGCCGTGCAGCGTGTCAGAGCTCGGGTGCTCTGACCAGCCGTATGGCGCCACGATCCAGGACACCTCCGGCAGCGGGAACTCCGCGCCCGGCTGGCAAGCGTCGCTGAAATCCTTGAGGACCGCGTCGAGGTTAGCGTCAGAGTCGTCGTTCGGCGAGGTCATGCCAGAGTAGTAGGTGCAGTTGCCGCGCCAGATCAGCCCAGTGCCGGGCTGAAGCTTCGGGTCATCAGGGCTGAGCCCCGCCGGGTCGAATCCCTTGAAGTATTTCAGCTCGTTGTCGCCATAGTCGCCGATCCAGCTGCTGACATAGCCTTGCCGGCCGTCGCCGCTGTTATCGGAGTACAGCCGCCATGCGATATCGGCTTGCTGGAGCTGCTCGGCCACCGTGAGCCATGGACGGTCGTAGTTGGACTCATCAGTGTTGCCCGTCTCGCTGTCGGCGGTACCGCTCCACAGGTACTTCCGGTTGGGGTCGGTCGGCCCGAACTCAGCACAGAAGTTCTGGTCGGCGATGGTGTACTGCGCGGCGACCGAGTGGTAGAAGCCCATGTAGGCGTCGCTGTGGTAGTTCATACATTCCGGGCCGTTGTGCTGCACCCACAGGTTCCACTTACGGTGGTTGACGTCGCCCCAGGCGCTGTGGTCGTTGCCCCACGTGCCGTCGTCGACCATCGGGGTGAAGATGTTCCCGTTCGCGTCCCTCTGCTGGAAGACGGTGGTGCCGTCCTGAAACCGCAGCTCTTGCTTGTCGCTGAAGCCGCGTACACCTGGGAGCGTCCCGAAGTAGTGGTCGACGGAGCGGTTCTCCTGCATCAGGATCACGACATGCTTCAGGTCGGATATGTCGCCGGTGAAGCCCTCAGGCAAGACGTACGCTGCCCTCGCGGCGGCGGACGCGCGGCCTGCCCCGGCGAACCCGCCGAGCGCCAGCACTCCGGCGGTAACTCCCGCACCCTGCAGGAACCGGCGGCGGCTCGTACCGGCTGTCGTATCGGTGGTGCCCCCGAGCTCAGACTCTGGTAACGAAGTGGTTGGATCGGTGGCCATTGGATGCTCCCCACGGATACTTGGCACGGCAATGCGGCTACTCAGTCAAGTCAGCCGATTCCAACGCCGTGTGAACGCCAGCCCAGCGATGAATGGCAGGACATCGACATCGGCATCGGCATCGACGGTGAGCAGGCGGGAGCCAGCGCGTGTGCCACACATGCCGCAACGAGTAGTGCTCCAGGCTCACTCAGGCAGTCTCACGCGCCGTCTAAACGGCTGCTGACCTGGCAGTCCGCAGATCTAGCAGGTAGGGACACGTTCTTCTCAGCAGCCAGTCGGGGTGCGAGTACCACCAGGCGTACCAGCCACAATGCCCAGGCCAGAGGATGTTCCCGCATCCGCGCCGGTCCCCGGGGGTGGCAAAAAGGTCAGCCCGCCGTCACGATGTGCCCGCGGCGGCTGGCTGCTGCCGCGGGCACATGGCGCGGGTCAGGGCTCGACAGTGATGAGCGGGCTGGGGATCGCGTTTACGTCGGGATCACCCTCTTGCGCGGCGATGGCGCTGAAGTTGGTGACGGTGGCGGCCGAGACCGCGTTGGCGGTGACCGGGAAGCTCACCTCGCACTGGCCGGCGGGCACGACGACCGTGGCGGGCACGCTGATCGCCGAGTCGAAGGGGATGAGGTCCACCGTCTGGTCGGCGTTGGTGTCCACGCAGTCGGTCGAGTCGACGTCGCCGAGCTGCACGGTGCCGGTCAGGGTGCCGCCGCTGGTCACGGTGTCGGCCGACACGGTGACCTGGTCTACGAGCTCGCCGAGGCCCTCGCCGGTCGCCGGGATCGAGGCGGAGGATATATCAGGGTAGCCGCCGACCTGGACCCCGAACGAGGTTGTGATCGGCCCGTCGGTACCCGGGATGAACACGACGTCGATCGTGCAGCTTTGCCCTGGCGCCAGGGTCACGTCGTCGCAGGTGTCGCTGCCCTGCTCATAGCCGAGATCGAAACCGGTGGCCGCGTTGACGAGAGCTGGCAGGCTGGAGTTGTTGGTGACCGTGACGGTCTGCGGAGGGCTTGCCCCTCCGTCGATGTACTCGGCGGGGAAGGACAGCGACGACGGGCTGATAGTCATCTGCGACGCGGTCGGGCCCTCGAAGGCGGTCCCGGTGATGGCGGCGCTGGCCACCGGGGTGCCCGCGGGCTCGCCGGCGAACACGTTGATCGTCTCCGTCAGGTTGCCCGCGCCGAGCGGCGCGAACGATACGGGCTCGGTGCAGCTCGCACCCGGAGCCAGGACGGCGGGCTCATCGCAGGGGTTGGGAGCGTCGGCCAGCGAATTGAAGCTCCCGTCGCTGCTGGTCCCGACAGCGGCGGCATACCTGATGTAGGCGTCTGCCGTCGAGCTGCCTGTGTTGGTGATCGTGAAGAACTGCGGGGCGGACTCGGTGCCGACTTCCTGCGGGCCGAAGGTCATCGACCCCGGGCTGATGGAGATGGACGCCGGCGCGCCGCCGCCGCCTCCCCCTCCGCCGCCGCCTCCTCCTCCTCCGGCGCCATGGTGGGCCGCGGTGGCGGCCGAGGCAGACCCGGCGGCCGCAAGGACCGCCACAACGGCGGCCATCACGCTCAGGGCTAACGAACGCATGCGCATGCTGCTCCCCATTCCCGAACCGATGCGGAAACGGCCCGGCTGCCATTTCCCCGCATCAAGAGCCAAGACTCCGAAACTGGTTACGCACGCCGGGAAGCGGAGGTTCATGTGATCTGCGTCACGCTAGTCAGGTGCCTCCCGGAGAGCTAGCGGGGTGAGGCGCTGGGAGGTGGCGAAGCTGCTGGCAGTTCCCGGTAACGCACAATCGAGCGACATCCCGCATCGCAGGCACCGCCCCTCCTGCGCGAATTCCCGTCGTGGACGAGCTCGAAGATAGTGGGATAGCCCTGCAATATCGACGGCAGTAGGAGCAGGGCATCGTTGGAGATGCTGCGGCC
>Ga0123355_10001199_pt1 | contig 36052 bp, 34 predicted proteins | sample TergutEmb28metaG_3_FD_89872 | JGI IMG/M metagenome (GOLD analysis project Ga0123355, IMG submission 89872) | Embiratermes neotenicus P1 segment gut microbial communities from Petit-Saut dam, French Guiana - Emb289 P1 | ecosystem: Host-associated > Arthropoda: Insects > Digestive system > Gut ...
TGGGCGTAAGGTTGAATGTTAAGTTGTGATAGTAGACAACACTTAACAGTAATCAGATGAACTACTGCGCCATTTATTGCCATAATCTTTGCAGTGATTATTAGGACACGAATAAGTGGATACGATTTTAGGGAGAGAACCCCTATAATTGAAAACACAGGAAAAACCCAGTAAATTAAAGACTTTTGATGTGGTTATAAACGGCTCGGAGACGGTATAAAAGGGTATTTTCGGAAGAATCCCTTACCCTCCGCTTTAAGCAAAAAGGAGTCTTCAATCTAATTGATTGTTGACTTCTTTTTAATTCCATCAAAAACAAAAGAACACCAAATATCAATCCGCATTTGGTGTTCTCGCATATTGTTCAAATCTCTTCAAATTAACCAAACATAACTCTAAACACAGATGTAATTAGATAGCCAACGAAACTAACAGTAGATGCAACTGCAGATCCAACTACTGCGAACCCTGAAAAAAGTAATCCCACAAAATTGCCTATTGCATCAAGTAGAAGTGGTCCATCTATCATTGCTTGTTCCCCCTTTAAAAATAATGAAAATCTTTAGTAAGTAAATCAGACACACTTGTCTGTGTCTCTCTACTTATAGATATCTTACCCCTTTATTGTTTAACTGTCAACCATTTTCTTCCAAAATTATAGTGAAATCCATCCCAAACAGTAACAGCAAGCGCAGGATTTTTCTCAGCAGAGCGATGAGTCCGATTCCCGTCATGCCTAAAGGCACAGTGACTGAAAAACTACGGTCGACGGATATCTGTTGCACGCAGTGGGCGGCGCTTGTGCCGTTTTTGCCGTAGGCAAAAATCTTGAGAAGATGTGGGGAAAAAGACAAGTTTTATGTTACTGTTTGGGGCAGATTTCACTATAGCTTTTCAATAAACTATTCAAATCTCATATTTCCTATGCAGATATCTTTCACTTCAACCTCAAAATTTTCAATCATGGAACAGACACTCGCCTTATATCCATCAAAATAAAACTGTTTAAAAAACGGCGTAACTTCACAATTAGTGCCAGTTACAAACGCCTTGCCATCTATTATATTAAAACAAAACGAGTCTAAGGGGATAGACATCCCTCTACCTGACCATTTCATATAGCTCTCTTTGAGTGTCCATAGCGCAAAAAAGTAGTCTACTCGCTGGTCTGAGCCTTTAGCAAATAAATCGTCACATTCGGATTGACAAAAATAATTTTTAGCAATTTTTAAGTCAACTTCCCTTACCAGCTCTATGTCAATGCCTACTTCTTGTTCACTAAAGGCACACGCAACATAATCTTTGGAATGAGAAATATTATAATGTATCGGGAAGCCTTTGATATAAGGTTTGCCCGACTCCTTTTTAAGTATCTCAACCTCATCATTTTTAAACGCAAATTGCTGTGTAAGCACATGTCGAAGAATGAGTTCACCATATAAAGTATGCAGAGCATTTTCTTCGCGCTTAAATCGGTGACATCTTTCTCTAGTTTTCCTTGAGATGACTTGCAGTAAGTCGTTATACATGCTCTGATTTAGCTGCCGATCAATTTTGGATAGATAAACACGAATTTTACACATATTGCAACATCCTCCAGTAGATTAAATATAGCATAACAAACGCGAAAAATCAATTTTTATAAGAGTACGCTTTAGCTATTCGCAAAGGTTGTAAAAAGCTCTTGCTTGACATCTAAAGTTTAGTGTACTATATATTCGATAGTGATATGTTTGAAATGGAAGCGCAACTGGCAAAACTATCAAATAAGAAAGTCGATTAACGGAGGATATATAATGCAAAGAAACATAGGCATAATTACGCTTGGAGTTTTTATCTTAGCGATGTGGTATGCGGCATTTAGGCTACATATTCATTTTGGTATCGTTTCGTTTTGGGTATATCAGATTGCTATTGTAGTTATTGTGTTTGGCTCGTTCGCTTTGTTTAGTGTCACTGCCAAGTACCCTAACCCCTTTGTCAAAACGATAAATATACTCGGCGGTTATGCGTTGATATTTTTGGCGTATCTGAGCATCTTTTTGGTGCTTGTCCATATTGCTACACTTATATGGTCTATTCCTGTGCTCATTGGCGGCAAAGTGGCTATGGGTATCACTTTTGTTGTAGTCATTCTTGGAGCTGTACTTGGCAGCATATTTGTAGTGCGTGAAACAGAGGTTAAAATCCCGAAGTTAAAAAGTGAATTGCGCGTTATGCAAATTTCCGATGCGCATATTGGTCTTCTTTATGGTCGTAAGTACTTGGCAAAAATTGTTGAAACAACAAATAGCAAAAATCCTGATTTTATTATAATAACAGGTGACTTAACCGAGACAAAGGCATCACTAAAAAACGGCATCTTAGAGCCGCTTGCAGACTTCAATGCCCCCGCATTTTTTGTCGAAGGTAATCATGACCATTACACGGGAATCGAAGGCGTACTTACAATAATCGGCAAGCAAAATATTCGTACACTGCATAATGAAGTCATAGAAACTCATGGAGTGCAACTAATTGGACTCGATTATCTAAATCCCGATGAGGAAACTATCGACATAATGCACCTTTCCGGAAAAACAGATACCGTAAAATCCATATTGTCTGAAATGAAGCTAAATCACAATATGCCAACCATTCTCATAAGCCACAATCCCACAGGAGTAAAGTACGCCGAAGCCGCAGGAGTTGACCTAATGGTATGTGGTCATACGCACAAGGGGCAAATATTCCCGTTTTCGTTTTTTGCGAAGATGCTGTTCCCATTCTTTGGCGGGTTATATTGCCACAAAAATATGCAAGTATATGTCTCCGGCGGCGTAGGCGGAATTATAGCGCGCATGCGTCTTGGGTCGTTTAACGAGGTTGACTTGCTTAGGTTAGTGCCTTAGGCGTCTTTTCGGCTTTGTCAAATCATAACTATGTTGTATTAACTCGCACACTTCATCAAACAAGACATCCCCGCCGATGTAAATCGTGTTCCAGTGTGCTTTGTTCATATGCCATCCTGGTACAATATCGTTAAACGCATCACGCAAGAGTTCTGCCCTAATTGGTTCGCATTTTAAATTGATGCATAACTTCATGTTACGCTCATACACATGGGCGAAGCTTTTTTTATTCGTACGATGCCTAATAAGTGTCCACTCCCCATCATCAGAGTGTGCTGTTTGCCCAACAAATGGATAATCCTCGTACGCCCCTGCGAAGGTAAGGCAAAAACTAATAAGCTCTTGTTTTGTCATTTTCATCATCCTATCCGTTGCTAGATAGTGTGGCACGGTTTGGTATGTCCACACTATCTAGCTCGTTATCTTCACACCATCATACCTAGGAACAATCTCGCTCACATTCAATTGGCAGCAATACCGCAAGTCGTCTTCAAGCCCAATACCCAGTAAACGCTGCCCATGAACAGACATTCGAATACGCTCCTCATAAGTATCCAAGTCAAAATAACAGCTACACATATGAGCCAGGTCGCCTATCTCTAAATTAATACCTATCTGCCTAAGCTCATGAATAATCGCCCCCGCTGCCATGCAGTCAGAGATATCCACGCGATTTTCAGTACCTGAACAGATTAGGACGACATTGTCACAATCTTTTATTGTCCGCGCGACTGCTGCCACATTTCTTAAGCAGCCTATATATGTCTGATTAGAACCCGTTGCCGCTTTCAGCGCGCGAGTTCCATTAGTCGTTGTCATAACAACTTGTGTACCTGAAACCTTCTCTTTTGTAAACTCCAAAGGCGAGTTGCCAAAATCAAACCCTGGAATCTTCAACGCGCTCCGCTCCCCTGCCAAAAGAACTTTATCATCAGGCGCATTTAACAAAATAGTCTCAGCCAAAGTCTGCGCATCTTCCACCTCAACTGTCGGATGTATCGCTTTTACCCCGTTTTCAAACGCACTTGTAATTACAGAAGTCGCTCTTAGCACATCAATAATAACAGTCGTCGCGCCCTTAAGTTCATAAAAAACAGCCTCTGCTACACTTGAGGCAACGTGTAATTTCATATGCCATGCTCCTCTCTTGTTTGACTATACATGTTTATTTTAGCTTGTTTTAGCATGATTTTCAATATTTAGTTGATGGAGTAATAAGCCCATTCCCTTTCATTGTTATTGCTGAATAGACTTTGGTGTGGTATAGTTATATGAGCGGAAAAGCTAAATGCGCAGTAAAAATCTAAAATCTTACTGCTTAATATAAAAAAATCCAAACCGAAAGAGAGAACCTAAATGCCAAACAAAGAAAACATAAGAAACATAGCAATTATAGCCCACGTAGACCACGGAAAGACCACCCTCGTAGACCAACTCTTATGGCAGAGCGGCGCGTTTAGGCAAAACCAAGTTGTCGCCGAGCGCGTGATGGACTCGGGAGACCTTGAGCGTGAGCGTGGAATAACAATTTTAGCCAAAAATACGTCGGTCGTGTATAAAGATACAAAAATTAATATTGTGGACACCCCGGGTCATGCAGACTTCGGCGGTGAGGTCGAGCGTGTGCTTAAGATGGTTGACGGTGTTGTTTTGGTCGTAGATGCCTTTGAAGGACCTATGCCACAGACTAAGTTTGTGCTTAAAAACGCGCTGGACTTAGACCTCCCTGTCATTTGCTGTGTGAATAAGGTTGATAGACCTGAGGCGCGCCCTCATGAAGTTGTTGATGAGGTTTTGGAGCTTTTTATGGAGCTTGAGGCGTCTGAATTGCAATTGGACTCACCTTTTGTGTTCGCGTCTGCTAAAAATGGCTGGGCTTCTAATGACTCTACTGATGCAGGGTTTGGAATGGCATCTTTATTTGACGCATTTCTTGAACATATTCCTGCACCCTCTGGCGACCCTGAGGCAGATACTCAAATACTCATCTCAAATATTGACTACAGTAACTATTTAGGACGAATTGGCGTAGGCAGAGTCATCGGTGGCACTGTACGTATTAACGATATGGTCGCAATTGTAAATATTCATGAACCTGAGCAAGTCAAGACGGTTAAAATATCAAAACTATACGAGTTTTCGGGGCTTGAGCGTGAGGAAGTTGCTGAGGCTAGTGTTGGTGCTATCATAGCTATTGCTGGAATCCCTGATATAAAAATCGGCGACACCCTTTGCAATCCTGAAAATGTTACCCCCCTACCCTTTAGCAAAATCTCTGAGCCGACATTGTCCATGCACTTTATGGTTAATGACAGTCCTTTTGCGGGACTTGAAGGTAAGTTTTTGACATCGCGTCAGGTTCGTGAGCGTTTGTATAAGGAGCTTAACACTGATGTAAGCTTGCGCGTTGAAGATACCGACAGTACAGAGACATTCAAAGTCTCAGGACGTGGCGAACTTCACTTGTCTATCTTGATAGAGACCATGCGCAGAGAGGGCTACGAGTTTCAAGTGTCCAAGCCCGCCGTTTTGTACAAGGACATCGACGGTCAGCGTCACGAGCCTATGGAGGCAGTGACAATAGATGTACCTGAGGAGTTTATGGGCGTTGTTATACAAAAGTTAGGTACAAGGCGTGGCACTATGATTCAAATGTCTAGCTCAAAAGGAGGATATAATAGGCTTGAGTTTAGCATCCCAGCACGTGGACTGATTGGATATAGGTCAGAATTCTTGACCGACACTAAGGGCAATGGTATTCTAAACACGCTCTTTGACGGTTACGAGCCATATAAAGGCGATATTCCAGAGCGCCCACAAGGGTCATTAATCTCGTTTGAAACGGGGGAAGCCATCCCATACGGCATGTACAATGCCCAAGAACGTGGCAGCCTATTCGTCTCCCCTGGCACAAAGGTATACACCGGAATGGTCGTCGGAAGAAACGCTAGGAGCGGTGACATGGAAGTAAACATCTGCAAGCAAAAGAAGCTGACCAATGTCCGCGCCTCAGGCAGTGATGACGCACTTAGGCTCGTCCCTGCTGAGATTATGAGCTTGGAGCAGTGCTTGGAATTTATAACTGATGATGAGTTGGTTGAAATTACGCCATCTAATCTTCGGATTCGGAAGAAAATTTTGAGTTCGGTGCTTCGGAGCAAGGCTAATAAAAGTAAATAGTTTTTTAATGCAATATGAAGGGAATGGGTACGCTTGTCGTAGTGTCAGATAGCGGATCGAGCAAGCGCGCCCCCTACAAAACAGTGCAGCTATTGCTTCAATTTCACAAGGAGGGGTAGGGCTGAGATGAAAAAGCATATCTCCATAATTCTTGCAGTGGCTTTTATGTCCGCCCTTATTATAGGTTGCAGCGCAGTCACCATCAATGACTATGAACCTCATACTCCGATATCCCTGCTCGAACGAGTAAATCAGTTCTATACTCAAAGCGGCGGTTTTTCAGGAGCAGTTATCGTCATGCAAGAAGGGGAAGTTATCTTGAGCGAGGCTTTCGGTGTAATGAACCTCGAAACCTTGGTCTATAACACATTAGACACTCCGTTTCCTATTATGAATCTTACAAAAATGCTTACAGGAACGGCTATTTTGCTTCTGGAAGCGGATGATAAGCTAGACACATCCGATACACTGGATAATTTCTTCAATGGACATGATAATTTGAGATATATTACTGTCTCGAATTTACTTTCAAAATCTGGTGGATTTGGTGGTAACACTCCGCTTGTGCGAGCTTTTATAGCAGAAGCAGACTATATAATAGACATGACTCCTCAAGAGTTTGAGCCATATGTCTTAGCACATTGGCGCGGAGGCGCACTGAACTGTCCGTATGCAACGCTGGACTATTGGCTTCTTGGAAGAGTCATCGAGCAGACCTCAGGAATGAGTTATGAAGAGTTTATTGAGTCGAGAATATTTGAGCCTTTAGGGATGGAAAATGCAGGGTTTTGGCACACGCATGAATTTGCCATACCACTTCAAGCTCACATACGCGATTATGACACTTGGGAAAATTTGATGAGTGCGGAAACATTTCCATTCTTTTTGTATTATTCGTTTGGTGGGATTGTGGCATCTGTTAATGACTTAGCGCTTTGGGTAGATTCTTTTTTTAACTCGGAGCTATTTCCAAAATACATGTTTGCACAGATTAATAATGGCAGTTTTAATTATGGGTGGATGTTTCACGAAAGCGGCTTATGGTATTATAGCAGAGCTTCTGGAGCAAGTATAATATACGACCCAAATAGCGATACAAAAATTATTGTGCTATCCAATTTTTCTACAAGAGATACAAAAGCATGGGATTTGGCAAGCGTAATAGCAGAGACATTACTTGACATCACAATTTACTAACCCAACAAGGAGAAAATCATGAAAAAACTAATAAAGCTACTAACAATAACACTCGCACTAATAACCTTAACCGCTTGCAGCATACTTGACAACTTAATTGACGGGAGCGATGGTCGCTCATTCGCAGAAACACGCGCAGACTTCACTACAACTCTCACTCAACAAAACAATAATCAAAATCCTATCCCAACCCCACCAGAAGGTGTCTTTGAACTTGTTCATTATCCATCTGAAGTCGGCTATTTAGCCGCTTTTGTTTCACCTGACCCAGGTGATGGGCAGCTGCATCCACTAATGATTTGGATAGTCGGCGGGTGGAATTATGGTATTAGCGACTTGCCGTGGTCTTATCCTGAGTGGGATAATGACCAGACAGGAAGTGCGTTTAGAGAAGCGGGAATTTTGATGATGTATCCGTCTTTTAGAGGCGCAAATGGCAATCCTGGATATTTTGAGACACTGTATGGTGATATTAATGATATTTTAGCGGCTCTTGAGTTCGCCGCAGCTTTGCCTTATGTTGACCCGAACAGAGTGTACTTAGGCGGACATAGCACTGGTGGGACAAGAGTTCTTCTTGCGTCTGCTTTGACTGATGCTTTTAGGGCGACATTTTCTTTCGGTCCTGTCGCTGATATTGGCAATCATAACCGTGCTCAGTTTACATTCGACCTAAACGATAGAGAGGAACGCAGAATGCGCTCACCTATTCATTGGATGGGCGATATATCTTCTCCAACATTCATCTTTGAAGGGGCGGGTGGAGGTGCATCTACTGCCGCTGATGTGAGACGATTGGGCGAGGCTTCGGATAATGTGGATGTGCATACTTTCATTATCGAGGGCGGTGACCATTTTGATATACTTGCTCCTGTGACTGGACTCGTTGCGCAAAAGATATTGCAAGATACTGGCGCAAGTGTAAATATCACGCTTACAGATTCACAGATACAAACAGCGATGAATCAGACCTCTCCATCATCACCACAACCTATCATGCTTCCGTATCGCAATGAAGATGTGGGTATTAGCTTTTTGCGCCCTGTAACTTGGCATGGACATCCAGCGGGGGAAGAAGCAAGGTTCATTTACATGGCTGATTTCAATGATGATAATTTTTGGACAGCGTCGTCTATGCTTGTTGAGATGTATTTGGCAGATGGATTGTTGAGTGCTGAGCAGCTTGAGGAAATATTAGGACTTGACCCTTCTGAGCATATCTTGCGTGAAGGACAAATAAACAACCACCCTGCCTATATTTGGGAAGGCATACTCGATTATGGGGACTTGTTTTTTAGCAAAGTGGTTATAGCGCAGTATGGTGAGAGACTTTTAATATTGGAATTTTTTGTTTCTGAACTTTATATAGAGCCTTCTCGGATTATGTTTGAGAGGGTTGTAGATAGTTTGAGGTTTGAATAGGACTAGCTATGCGGGCGGATTAAATATCCGCCTGCATAGCTCAAAGTCACAAAACTTCCCGCAGTAGGCAATGCGCGGTGAAAGCAAGTGCCTCTCTGCAATGTATGCCCGTGATAATCTTCATAAACTCAACCACAAGTTTCACCGTTTGCGCAAAAGCAAAAATATCCCACAGACACTATCAGCCTATTAAAAGTCCAATCCATAAATCCTCTCAGCATTCTTAGCAAACACTTTCTCATGGTGCTTCTCAGGAATAATTCTTGACAAAAACTCAATATAATCAGCGATATTAGCCAACGGCCAATCCGTTCCAAACATCAGTCTGTCATAATCACCAAGGTATGCAAGCCATGTCCTGAGATGCTCTATATATCCCGCTTTCTCGCTAAAATATTCATCCATATCTAATTTGGCAACGAGAATTCCTGATAGGTCTGCTGAAATATTTGCATTTTTATCCATTATTGCCGCAGCATCTGCAAACCATGGATTGCCAAAGTGACACATTACAAAGTTGACCTTCGGGAACATCACGGCTGCTTCGTCCATTGTGAGCGGATGAGCGTATTTAAGGTGTCCTGTAGATGAAGCCGTCTCTCCTGTGTGGATAGCCACGGGCTTGTTGTAATGCTCACACAGCTCGTACACAGGGTGATACATCTTGTCAGACACATAACGGCGAACATAACCCGCGTATAGTTTGACCCCTACGCATTCTTTTAGTTTTAGATTCTTCTCAACCAAATCATAAGTAGCTTTTAAATCTGCTTCCCAGTTTGTAGATGTATCTAGCCCTACACAGTAGCGCATAAACTCAGCATGAGCCTCATGAAAGTTAGGCTCGAGCGACCTATTGCCCATTACAACTGCTCCCACTAGTCCTAATCTCTTATATTCAGAACGCAGATGCTCTATAGTGTTTACATGCCCCGCTCTTTTTGCTAATTCCTCTGCCCACTCTTCGTTCATAAAATGGTGGATGTGTGCGTCAATAATTTTCATAGTGCTCTCCTCTTATTTATAGCTTTTTACGTATTATATCAAATTCAGCAACTTCGCGCTCACACTGAACATAAACTAATTGCTGTGGGTGTGGTGCCGCATCTATTTCGTTCATATCTTTGTCGTATATCTTATCTATCGTTTGGGTAAAAACTTCGCCGTTTGTGCGTATGAAGTCAACTTCATCACCTATGGAAAATTTATTGCGTTGCTCTACTTGGGCAAGGCTTACCTTTTTATTATAGCTTTTCACAACTCCAACAAAATCATACTCCCTGATATACGAATTGTCATCATATACTTGGCTGTCCCCCGTCGTTTTGTTAAAATAAAACCCCGTACTAAATCCTCTGTGACTTGCTTTTTTAAGCTCCGAAATGTAATGTGGTATTTTTGCCCTATATTTCTCCTCATCTTCTAAGAATGTATCAATCGCTTGCCTATATATACTCGTCACTAGCGCAACATAATATGCCGTCTTCATCCGTCCCTCTATCTTAAAGCTGGACACCCCTGCCCCGATAAGTTCAGGCAGATGCTCTATCATACACAAATCCTTGGAGTTAAAGATATAGCTACCTCGCTCATCCTCATATATCGGCATGAATTCTCTCGGACGCTGCTCCTCTACCAAACTATACTTCCATCTGCATGGATGGGTGCATTCACCGCGGTTCGCATCCCTTCCACTCATGTAGTTGCTCAAAAGGCATCGCCCCGAATAAGATATGCACATTGAGCCATGAACAAAGCTTTCCAGTTCAAAATCTGGATTAATACTCTTCATACTATCATGAATTTCTCTAATCTCTGCAAAAGAAAGCTCTCTAGCGAGCACCACGCGACTAGCTCCTAAACTTTGCCAAAACTTCACCGAATAGCTGTTAGTAGTATTTGCTTGAGTACTGATATGAATATCCATATTAGGCACAACTTGCCTCGCTATATTGAAAATCCCTGGGTCGGATATAATCAGCGCATCAACCCCAATCTTGGCAAGCTCCAAAAAGTACTCTTCAATACCAATAAAGTCATCATTATGCGCAAAAATATTTGCCGTAATGTAAACCTTTGCGTTATGAGCATGAGCATAAGAGAGTGCCTCAGCCATCTCCGAGTAGTCAAAGTTTTTCGCCTTAGCGCGCAGTCCAAGTGCCTTGCCTCCCATGTACACAGCGTCCGCGCCATAATTTATTGCCGTACGCAACTTTTCTAAATCCCCTGCCGGGCTTAATAGTTCGATTTTTTTATTCAATGTATTCAAATCCTTTGCTTGTAAAGTGTTGATTTTTTCTTATGTGCAAAGTATATCATAAAAATGCGAAATTTGTATACGCTATTCTCAAAATTGTGTTATAATTGCAGAAATATTTTAATTATTTAATTATAGTCAGCATAGTTAATTGTGCACCGCCAAACCTCAAGGAGGCAGCATATGGAAATCTTGAACAAAACTTTTACAAGACTTAATATAACAATTGTTCTTATTGTTATTCAAGTGCTTATATATGCGCATTTATTAGGTCGGTTTATCTACCTTATGCCTTTTGTTAGCGCGGCAAGCTCTTTGGTTAGTGTTGGCATCATTTTATGGCTTGTGAAAAAGGATGAAGCGGCATCTTTGCGCATTAGCTGGATTTTAATCATTGTCGCTTTACCTATTTCTGGCATTATTTTATACTTACTTTTTGGCAATACTTATCCATCCAGAAAGATTAAAAACTGCATAGCAAAAGAGAGCGATAAAACAACTCCATTACTTAAAAGCAACTTTGATTTGCAAGCAGGCAGGGCTCAAGGCTGCATCGAATATATTAAAAGAGCGTCATCGTACCCCGCATATAAGAATACGCAAACAAAATATTATCCGCTTGGTTCTCTACAGTTTGAGGATATGCTACAAGAGCTGGACACGGCGAAAAGATTCATCTTTTTGGAATATTTTATCATCGAAGACGGCGAGATGTGGCAAAGACTTTTAGAGGTGTTGATGAAGAAAGTCGAAGAAGGCGTAGAAGTCAGGTTAATCTTCGATGATTTGGTGTCGCAGTACTTGTTTACAGGAAAATTTAAAAGAAGCTTGCGCGCAAAAAAGATAAAGATTGTTAGATTCAACCCTATTACGCCACTCTTTAGACCATTTATGAATCATCGCGACCATCGTAAACTTTTGATTATTGACGGGCATACATGCTTTACGGGAGCAGCGAATATCGTTGATGAGGCAATCCATGAAACGGAAGACTTTGGTGTGTGGAAGGATACGGGAATCAGATTAAAGGGCAGTGCCGTATGGAGTACGACTCTCATGTTTATAGAGATTTGGAATAGCTTTTGTGAACCTAGTGAGCTTATCAACGATTATGCTTTTTATAGATGTGAGGAGACTTTTGCAAGCGATGGGATAGTTGTTCCTTATGGTGACTCGCCTCTTTTAAGCGAACGTATCGGCGAGAATGTGTATATAGATATCCTAAATCAAGCCACAGACTATGTATACATTTTCACACCGTTTCTTATTATTAGTGAGAAAATGATATATGCCATGCAGATGGCGGCAAAACGTGGAGTTGATGTACGCATAGTCCTGCCGGGAAAATATGACTGGAAAAGGGCAATCATCCAACGCGTATCACGCTCATATTACAAATATATGCTCAAAGCTGGTATAAGAATATATGAAAGCCCCACAGGATATCTCCACGCAAAGAACTTTGTATGTGACGATGAAATTGGCGTTATTGGCACGATAAATCTTGATTATCGCAGTCTGTATTTGCATTTTGAATGCGCGGTTCTCCTGTACCAAAGCGATACAATAAAGTGCATGAAACAAGACGCTCTAGAAACAATAAATTCAAGTATCGAAATCCTGCCGGATGATAAAAGGCGCATCGGCAGCTATTTCTTTGACGCACTCATTCATATACTTGCGCCGATATTGTAGAGAGGGTCATTATGATTGCGATAAGTTCTTGTCTAATCGGGAAAAAGTGCAGATATAATGGGACACATAGCTTGAACCAAGCTCTTTTGGATACCCTTGGCAAAGAGTATATCGACTTGTGTCCTGAACTTTTTGGAGGTCTAATGACACCAAGACCTCCTTGTGAAATTGTCGGCGGCGATGGCGCAGATGTGCTTATGAAAACGGCTAGAATCGTTGACTGTAATGGCGACGATGTCACGGAAAAAATACTTTTAGGAGCTGATAAGGCTTTAGAGGTTTGTAAAGCTAGAAAGGTTACAAAGGCATACTTGAAGCAAGGCAGTCCTTCTTGTGGATTTGGGTGGATATATGATGGAAGTTTTTCATCTGTGCAACGAAGTGGTAATGGAGTTTTTGCTGAGTTGTTAGCTAGGAATGGGATTGAGGTTTTGGGGGTGTAGCAAATACTCTTTTTATTTTCACGAAGCAATGAGCTGAGCGCAAAAATACAAGCGTTTTTTCGCTCAGCGAACGCCGTGAAGTGAACAGGTTTAATACCTTGTTGCTTGCAGCGGGGTAGTTCACTCGTCCATAATCCTATCTATTCCACCATCCGAACCATCACATCTTCTCGAAGCTTAGTACACATAGCAAGCCCTTTACCCACTGTCAACAGCGAACTCTCTAGTCCGTCCGTATTAGTTATCGTGTGGATAAACTCTTGCATACGCACATGTGTTGTTCTCTGCCTGCGCGGAATATCTTCTTTGTCCATAGCTACATGGCCATCTTTGAAAATGTCGTCTGCAAGCAGCACTCCACCCACGCTAAGAAGCCTAATGCAATACGGTAAGAATCGCGAATACTGCCCCTTTGCCGCATCCATGAAGATGAAGTCGAACTTTTTATCAAGTGTCTTTAAGGCATCTGTCGCATCGCCTTCGATAAGCGTTATCCTATCGCTAAGTCCATACTTCTCTATATTCTCGCGCGCCTTCTCTATCATGACACTATAACGCTCTATAGTTGTTATGTGAGCATCCTCATCTAAATACTCGCTCATCATAGCCGCTGAAAAGCCAATACAGCACCCTATTTCCAAAACCTGCTTCGGCTTTAGCGCAGACAACAGTGTCGTAATAAATCTCGCAGTAGGCGCGCCTACCACGGGTAGTCCGTGATGGCGCGCATATTTTTGCAACTCTCCTAAGCCTGCGTCAAAATCTTTTGTCACAGAGTTTAGATATTCTTCTATTCGAGGCTCAACAATTTTCAAAGTTTACTCCTGTTCTATTGTATCGGCTCTGGCCTAGTTAGATACCTTGCCCTTGCTGCTGCAAATGAGGCATCATTGTTAGTGAAATAGTGCGCTCCGCTCGCCTCGTCCATCAGTAAGAAGTATATAAAATCACCCTCTGACGGTCTAAGAGCAGCACGGATGCTTGCAGCTCCAGGATTCGCTATAGGTCCCACTGGAAGCCCTGCGTACATATATGTATTAAACGGAGACTCTACCAACAAGTCAACATATAAAAGTCTACGGCTGTTGTCCTCACCCAGCGCATAACGCACTGTCGAGCACATCTGAAGCCTTCTGCCTATACCTAGGCGATTATGTATTACTTGAGACGCTTTTTCACGCTCACTCGCCACCCTTATTTCTCGCTCTATTATTGACGCCATCGTAATAACTTCATCCATCGTAAAGCCTTTTTCATAAGCCTCTTGTGCATACTCACTATAAATTTCAGCAAAGCGAGTCAACATCTGATGGACTATAAGTTCAGGATGTGCATTCTCTGGTATAAAGTACGTGTCCGGGAATAAGTACCCCTCAAGCCTGTTATACCTACCCACAGGAAAGTCTCTAAGAAACGGAAATCGAAACACAGACTCATTAGTAACGCGGATAAACTCTTCCGCAGATCCAAGACCACGGTATTCCAAATAAAGAGCGATACCATTTACCGTTGAACCCTCAGGGATAGTAACAATCACATTTTCAGCCATTATACGTCGCTCAAGGAATGCAAATATCAACTGATTATAGCTCATATTTGTATTGACCGTCACATAATTTTCATGAAAAACTTGTCTGTTGCCTTTTAACACCGACTCGATTTGAAAAAACAGAGCCGAACTGATTATCTGCTCTTCTTCAAGCATAACTGCAATATCAGCTATAGTAGAACCTTCCTCCACAAACAAAGTAACCTCATGTGTAGGCAGCTCCGTGGTAAGTTCTGTCCCAAGCTCTCTCCCCATGTCAAAAAACATACCCGTAAAGTTTATAACAAAATATACCAAAAGCACAAGTAGTGTAAGGCTAATAGCTGTGTTTATGAAAAAAGAAAGCACCCTTTTTATTGTCATTTAGATCGCTCCTTTATCGAATTATCAAAGTTGGATTTTCAAAAACATTATGTAATCAAAGTGGAAGCTTTGAAATGTTTCTTCTTATGTGTACATTATACACCTATATAATTATAATTTCAACAGGAAAAGTGTAGTTATTGTGCTGTGCAAACACTATGCTTGTAAGAGAGGCACTTGCTCAGCCCACTCTCTAGTATGGTTCTTGAGCAAATACATCCCCTACAAAGACACTAGCTTGACAGCTTTATCCATAACCTGTATTCTGAGTTACATATTATAAAACAGGGGGTAAGTCCAGTGTCAGATACTAACAACGATATGCAACTCTTAGTAAATGAGTTTATCGAAAAATATCAATTGCAATCATGCGTAGTTACACGCTACATCGACCTAATGAGCGAATTGGGTGAGTTTGGAAAAGAGATTCTGATAAGCACTAATTATGGTAAAACAAAATTAGAAGTAACTGAGCAAATGGCTGATGAAATAGGCGATTGTTTGTTTTCTATGCTTGCTCTTTGTTGCGTGATAGGGGTGGATTCGCGCGAGGTACTCTTTAATGCGTTCAGAAAGTATGAGGGGCGATTTGTTGATAAAGGAGATTTGGGGTCTGGTGAGGTTAGTTCTTAAGAGTTAATACGACGTGTATACTGCACTTATGCTTGCAGAGACGATCACCTCGCTCGTCTGAAGCCAATGTTTAGCCTATGCTTTTTACATAGCATGTGCGTAATGCGGACAATCGAGGTCAACCATCCCTACAAGCGTTTTTCCGACGCATCTCCCAAAGCACCAATCTCCAACAAAAAGTCAGGTACACAACACTCAGCCATATTAACCCTACCATCAAGCAAGAACGCCACACCCTCTTCTTCCAACATCCCCCTGCGAACTTCCGCATACTGACCACCTGCAACAGTACCATCAGCTTTAACCACACGCCACCACGGCAGATTATCCGCATCGGGACAACAGCCCATCGCCCAGCCAACTTCGCGCGCGGCGCGTGGGCGACCTAGGACTCGCGCGATTTGTCCGTATGAGGCAACTTGTCCATACGGTATTTGGGCAACTGCTATATATACTTGCTTGAAAAATGAGTTCATCTTTTACACCTCAATTTTTACTTAATCAACACAACCGTCACATCATTAACATTAGTCCCCGTAGGTCCAGTGACTAATAAATCCCCGCTCACTTTCAAAAGCTCATAAGAATCATTCCGTGCCAAGACCTCTTCAGGCGAATATCCCAAGCCTAGGTAGCTCTCATAAGAGTTTCCATCAACCACACCACCCGCCGCATCTGTCGGTCCATCAGTACCATCTGAACCCAGCGAAAACAAACACACATTCTCAAGGCCTGATATATGTGAAGCCGCCGACAGAGCAATCTCTTGATTCCTGCCTCCCTTGCCTTCACCCTTGACCCTTACAATTGTCTCTCCGCCGAATAAAATGGCACACGGTAACTTAAACGCAGAATTTATCGCATTATGTGCCGCGATTGAGCCTATCAAGCCTCCCGCCTCACGCGCCTCACATGTCATGTTTTCAGTCATGATATATGTATTATAACCAAGCGACTTTGAAATCTCAGCAACCGTCTCACAAAGCTGCCTAACCGAACCCACAATGCGTGTCTCTGCATTCGTGACCTCTTTGGGAAGTTCTTTTTTGAGCAGCGCGAGAAGATGACTCGGTGCTTCTATCTCGTATTTGCTAAGTATTTTTATCGCAGCATCTGGCTCACTCGAATCAGGATACGCAGGACCTGATGCAATAAATGTTGGATCATCCCCCAATACATCCGACAAAATAATCGAATATATCCTCGCAGGTTCACATATTTTTGCGAACTTGCCACCTTTGACCTTTGAGAGCCTTTTCCTTACTGTATTTATCTGTTTAATATCAGCCCCTGAGCGTAAAAGCGCCTTTGACAGTTCTTCAATATCTTTTAAACTAACGCCATCCCCTGGACATTCAAAAAGTGCAGACCCACCGCCCGATATCAAGAAAATGATATTGTCATCCCCAGATAATGATCCAAAGAAGTCAATGGCGTACTCACTAGCCGCGGCACCATTCTCATCAGGTAATGGATGCCCCGCCTCAAAAATGCGCAAGTTACCTATCTCACCCATACTATGATCATATTTCGTGATAACAACACCGCCTAACGCGCGCTCACCAAGGGCTTCCCAGGCAGCGTTCGCCATAGTCCATGAAGCTTTACCAATAGCAAAGATATACGCGCTTTTAGAAAAGTCATTCAACGCATCACCAACTGCCTTATGCGGATTAATCTCTTTCAGCGTCTCTTTGATAATAAAGTGTGCATCTTTACGTAATTCATTACTCATATTCAGCTCACCATCCTCAATACTAGATTTATCAACTGCGGGAATATAGAAATTACAACGATTATCCGCGCCAAATGAGTGATGGACACTTTCATAAAGTCAAACCCCATATCCTTGGCTAAAAGACTCATCTCACTCATCCCTCCCGGAGTTGAGCTAATCAAACTTGTTCCTAAATCCACGCGCGTAAGCTTATGGACAATGTATCCAATAATCGGTGGAAAAATAACCATACTAATAACCATGACCGCAACAGCCCCACCAGCATTAGCTATCCCTGAGAGGCTCTCCATCGTAATGCGCATACCTAAGAAAATACCAGCCATAATTTGCGCTGCGAATCTAAGCTGAATCGGCATATACGCCTTTGAATAAATAATATTGGCAAGCACGCCAAAGCCCATCGCAAATACCATAGCCCCCGCAGGAATACCTATAAAGTGTCCCAGCACTCCCCCAACAATTGTAAACGACAGTGAAATCGCACATCTTTTTAGTTTTTCTGTGTAGGTTAGCATAGACGCTTCGATATTTGGCTCTATTTTTTCTTTAGACACAATGTCTTGTTCTGCTTCTTCCAACACTTGCCTATTCGTCTTAATGACCCCTTTGCTCTCCATGAATTTGAACAAAAACGGATAAAACGTAAATGCAATCATAAGTCTAAGAAGCTGCATAGCTGTAATCATCCCCGCATCCGCTCCAAGACTATCTGCGATAATAGCAATCTCCGCAACACCTCCAGGCGCAAAACTATACATAGAAGTTACCAAGTCAACCCCAAAAAAACTATGCACAATAAAGCCCATGATAATCGTGTTTATAAATAATAGTGACAAAATAATGCTTATTGGTTTTACAAGAGTTGTTATAGAAAAAAGATTCCTTTTGTCTATACTAAGTCCCAAATATGTACCTGCAAGTATCTGCGTAAGCACCCTAAACTCATATGGGAAAAATGTATAGCCCGTACTCAAGTTCCACGTTGCGCTAAGTATCAAAGCACCTAGCATATACGCAGCTGGTATGAATTTAAGTTTGTTAGCAATTATCCCACCCACAGCCCCTATTGCTATGGTGATTAAAAGCTTTAATATATATTCCATTGACTTTACCTCAGCATATTCACTAATATCGCATCAATATGTATTTTTGCAGTGTCCAAAACTTTGATACTTAACTCGCCGTCTTTTATAATAAGATTCAGCTCAGTACAGCCGAGTATTATGGCGTCAGCTTCATGCTCTCTAATCATATTCTTTGCTATCTCCAAAATAACCATCTTTTCATGCTCAAGGACAATTCCCGCCTCTAGGTTAGGGAAAATGATATCGTGGATTATTCTTTTATCCGCATCGGTCGGGACAATTGCATCTATGTCGTATTTCTTAAGCTTTGTTTCGTACATTCCGCTTTTCATCGTGAACTCTGTGCCGAATACGATTACTTTTTTGCATCCGATAAGTTGCGCGACTTTGCAAGTCTCATCAACAATTCCAATAAAAGGTATCGGCGAGTGTTCCTCGATTTTATCAAACACAATATGCGCAGTATTCGCAGCAATCACGCCAATCTCTGCCCCCGCTCTGTGTAGATTATGTGCTGCACTTATAAACATCTTAGAAAAATTTTCCCAATCTTTTTTCTCTACAAGTTCATATGCTGTTGCTAGATTCAAACTTTCAATAATCATCGGCGGGTTTTCTCCACTTTTTGAGTAATGTGAGAGTTGCTTTTGATAGCCCTCGTTTATACTTTTATAATACTCTATTGTTGACATAGGCCCTACGCCGCCTATTATCCCAAGTTTTTTCATGAGTTTTCTCCTTCAGTTTAATGCGAAGTCTATAATCTACCTTAATTCTAATTCACTTACCAACTTTTGTAAACAGCATTTAAGTAATCATTTGCTTTTTTGTGAGTTATCAAGTAAAATTAGTAACGAGAACATGAAGATATAACAATAAGGAGATTAAAATTGTTTCTACCGATTTCCAAAGAAGACAATCAAGAATTTGACTATATTCTCGTGACAGGTGACGCGTATGTTGATCACCCTTCTTTTGGTGCGGCTATAATTGGTCGACTTGTGGAGAGCTTGGGCTATTCTGTTGGCATTATCGCCCAGCCTGATTGGAAAAAGGCAGATAGCTTTAAAGTACTTGGAAAGCCAAGGTACGCCTTCCTCGTAACTGGCGGCAATATTGACTCAATGGTAGCCCATTACAGTGTCGCTAAAAAGAGGCGCTCGGATGATGATTACTCTCCTGGCGGCAAGGCAGGGCTAAGACCTGACCGTGCGACTATTGTGTACTCGAACAAGATTAAAGAAGCATATAAGGACGCATTTATAATCATTGGCGGCATTGAGGCAAGTCTTCGGAGGCTCGCCCACTATGACTATTGGGATAATAAAGTTCGCCGCTCTATTCTTCTTGACAGCGGCGCAGATATATTGGTTTATGGAATGGCGGAGAGTCAGATCCCTTTGATTTTGGACAGTCTTAAGGCTGGAGATGCAGCGGGATTAAAAAACATCCATGGCACATGCTATAAAACCAATTTTAAACCAGATATTGAAGACGCAATTAATCTACCTGATTATACAAACTTACAAAACGATAAAAACTTATACTGTCAAAGTTTTAATACCCAGTATGACAATTCTGACGCGCATTCTGCAAAGACACTCATCGAATCATACGCCGAATGTTATGTAGTACAGAATCCTCCCGCACTGCCCATAAGCACTGCCTTATTTGATAAGGTTTACGCTCTTCCATACATGCGCAACTATCATCCAATATATGAGGAACTAGGCGGCGTTCCAGCAATAGAAGAAGTAAAGTTTAGTCTGATATCAAACCGTGGTTGCTTTGGCTCATGCAATTTCTGCGCGCTTAGTTTTCATCAAGGTCGAGTTGTTCAAGCGCGAAGTCATGCGTCTATTATTCGCGAGGCTGAAAGTTTTAAGTGGGATGCGAACTTTAAGGGCTACATTCATGACGTGGGCGGTCCAACGGCGAACTTTAGAAGTGCCGCCTGTAAAAAGCAGCTCACAGACGGAGCATGCAAAAATAAGAAGTGTCTCTTCCCGACACCTTGTAAGAACTTAGACATAACCCATACAGACTATCTTAAACTACTCAGAAAGCTACGCGCTTTAGAAAGTGTCAAGAAAGTCTTTATCCGCTCAGGTATACGCTATGACTATCTTGTTCACGATAAGAACAAAGAGTTTTTCACAGAACTTGTGAAGTATCATATCAGTGGGCAGCTGAAAGTAGCTCCTGAGCATATTTCGTCCAAAGTGTTAGATAAAATGGGCAAACCTGGAAAAGATGTCTATGAGAAGTTTAGTACAAGGTATGCTCAACTAAATAATGCACACGGACTAAAACAGTACTTAGTACCGTATCTCATGTCTAGCCATCCAGGCAGTGACCTTACAAGTGCTATTGAACTTGCCGAATACCTCAGGGACATTAACTTCACCCCTGAGCAAGTTCAAGACTTCTACCCCACTCCTGGTACATTGTCAACGTGTATGTATTATACAGAAAAAGACCCACGTACGCTAAAAGCCGTTTACGTACCAAAAACGCCACGAGAAAAAGCTATGCAGCGCGCACTCATACAATATAAGAATCCAAAAAACTATGATCTTGTGCGAGATGCACTTTTTAAAGCGGGGCGTTCAGATTTAATTGGCTTTGGCAAACATTGTCTTATAAAGCCAAGGAAGATTGAAAAGTCAAGTGCAAAACCTGTTCCCTTCAAGCGAAATGATAAGCCAGCCCCAAAGGGTACACCTAAGAAGCCTCGTAAGAAGCGTTGAACCCAAGCCGACATACTATTTTTACCAAATTCACCAAATGTTTAAATATTTTCTATGGGATGTGTGGTATACTGTGTATATTATGATTAATAAATCTTTGAATGGAGTGTCACGAATGAGAATTTTAAAATTTCTAGTACCAATTATGATAGCTACACTTTTTTTCGCAGGCTGCGATACTGAGCCTCCTGCTCCTGAACCTGTAGGCACTATCGCCGACTTTTTCCCCTTCCACGAGAATACTCTTATTGCCTTTGATGACCCTGCGGGACCTTGGGGCAGCGTTTCTTACACCATCTACGCGGACGGTAATAGGATGCAGCGTTTGACCACTGCTGGACAGCTTAGAGTGACTGAGGTTTTTGAAATTGTAGATGGTGAGTTGAGAGTAAACTATTCTAATGACCGCGCTTCAGGGTTCGAACGAATGATTGATAAAAAAAGTGATGCTCCAATGGTTATACTCAAAGAGCCACTTATACTTGGTAACAGCTGGGGAATATATGTACCTACTTTTCAAGGTGTCGTCAGGGGTTATTCTACCATTACTTCCGTTGATGTAGAGATTACGACTCCTTACGGTGTGGTAACTGCAATAGAAGTTTCGACTGAGTTTGAACATGGCGCTACATCTGTTGATTTCTTTGCCAAAGGCATAGGACTTGTCCAAAGTGGATTCTTCGTCCCCGGTTTTGAACAAGAGCGCGGTGACACTAGAATTGTTCAAGAAGAGTTGGAAGTCATGACTATGCTCAGAGCAATAGAAGAAAACACAGCTTTTCATGTAGACTATTTTGTAGTTTTCCCGAATGACAATGTGGATGATTTGGACTTTGCTTACGGCAGTTTCGAGTTTATGACAAATAATGATATCAGACCTGCGTTTGAAGAGTTTTTAAGAAATCCTGGGGATAGGGAATACGGTCTTATTTCAGACAATACTACGATTAACTTTATCGACGTCAGCTGGGTTCCTGATATTGATAATCCTCAGTTTGACATGGCTATAGTACATTTGGATTTATCTGAGGATTTTGTAAATGATATGAATGTAGGTGCAGCCTATGAACTTTTGCTCCTTGAATCTATTGAGATTACTCTGAGAGACTTTTTTAACGCCAGAGCATTTATTTTGACCGTGGACGGACAGCCTTATGTCCTTGGACACTAATTATGGAGTATATATCCACCCACTCTAAGACATTGGAGATAATAAGGGCGCATAACTTTAAAGTGAAAAAAGGCTATGGGCAAAACTTTTTGATAGACCAGCATGTGATTAATAAAATAATCACAGGAGCTAACATAGATGAACATGACCTCGTCATAGAAATAGGTCCAGGCCTAGGCGGACTTACAGAGCGCCTAGCCAAAGAAGCAAAGCACCTCATAGCCATAGAAATAGACAAAAGCTTGATTCCTATTTTGGAGGAGAGCTTTTGCGAATATCCAAATGTCGAGATACTTAACCAAGATATTTTAAAAACTGATATCGCAGAAATTATCACAGCAAATAGAGCTAAGCGTACAAAAGTCGTAGCCAATCTCCCCTATTATATCACCACACCGATTATCATGAGCATCTTGGAAGGCAACGCACCAATAGAGAGTATGACAATCATGATTCAAAAAGAGGTCGGGCAAAGGATAAAGGCAGCCGCAGGTACAAAAGATTACGGTGCACTCACGCTGGGAGTGGCGTATAGGGCTAATGCTGAGATTATTGCAAATGTTCCTAGAAATTCCTTTGTGCCTCGTCCAAACGTAGATTCGATTGTGCTTCGCCTAGATCGACTTAAGACACCGCCTGTTAAAGTTAAGTGTGAGAACCTTTTATTTAAGATTATCCGAGCCGCATTTGAGCAAAGGCGCAAGACTTTGCTTAACTGCTTGTTTAATCTGCTAGATTTGGGATTAAGTAAGGATGAGCTTGCTATCATTTTTGATGGATGCGGACTTGATGCCAATGTCCGCGGAGAAGACTTGACACTTGAAAGATTTGCTGATATTACAAATGCTGTAAAAGAGAGGATTAACCGATAAGGCTAATCCTCAGAGTGCAGACGAACTGTAAGATGCGAGCTCTGAAGGATGGAAATAACGCAATTCAGATGATATTGTCATTAAACATCCGCCAGAGTTGTGGTAAAATGACTTTACTGGCTGAATAACAAAAACTGAGAGCGCACTTATGTACCACAACAAGCGTGGTACGTGCGAAAAATCATATTGGGCGAAGTTATGTTATGGCGAAAGGGGAACCATGTGAATATTTCAAAAAAACTGCCTTGCTAGTTTACCTTAGCAAGGCAGTCCCTCTTTATTGAACTAGTCAGTCCAATATATCATATTAAAATAAAGATCACTGCCGCCCGCACTAATCTCAGGTACAGCAAGGTTAGAGTTAAAAGCCCTTACAAGCATATTTTGATGCATGGGGATAAATCCAACATGCTCATTAGCCACCCTTGAGGCTTGCTCTAAAACAGCGAGCCTAGCGTCAGGGTCAACTGTAGCAATGGCTTGATCTATTAAGTCGCTTAGCTCACGGTTATACATACGGCTTCTATTTTGAGCGTCAATAGAATCTATATGGCTTGTCGCTCTTAAAAATGCCAAAAGGCTGTGCGCAGAAAATCCACTGAACCCAGCTTCAAAATCGCCAAACTGTGTTAAAGACAGATATGTCGCTAAGTCTATCAAAGAAATAGTAGTGGTCATGCCAATATCAGCTAGGTTTGACTGAGCAACTTCCGCCCTACGTCTCCCTTCTTCATTAAAAACTAACATTTCAAAATTAATAGTTGAAGGGTCAATATTGTGTTCAGCAAGCAAAGCTCTAGCACCATTCGGATCAAAACTTCTTACACCTTCAGATGATGAACCAGGAAATACCAACGGAACATTTGCCCAAGCCGGAGTTGCAACCCCGTCCAAACTCGCAAGCACAGCCGCTTCCTTATCAATTGCCATATCAATAGCCCGTCTGACATAAACATTGTTAAACATTGGCAGGTCATTGTTCATAAGCATAAAGTTATAACCGACACCCTGACGCATAAAAACCGTGATATCCTGATGATCCTCTAGCCTGTGCAAATCAGTAAACGGAACCTCTACAATAAAATCAACTTCTCCTATCTCCAGCGCAATTGTTCTCGAAGAACCTTCTGGGATAATTCTGAAAGTTATAGACTCAACATTAGCTGAGCGTTCAGGATTAAAGTGATTGTCGAAAGCTACAACACTGATTGAGTCGCCTAGTCTCCACTCATCAAATACAAATGGACCTGAACCAACAGGGTCTGCTTGAAAATCATGCCCAGCATTAATTAAAGATTCCGGCATTACCAGGTTCCCTTGAGCCGCTAAGTCAAAGAAAAGTAGCGCATTTGGCTCTCCTGTATCAATCCTAAGCGTGAATCTGTCCACCACCTCAGCTGAGTAAACACTCCCATGAGCCGCTCGCGCTTCAGGATAATTCCTTACATAAGCAAGTGAAGCAACAACATCATAGGCAGTCAGCTCTTCTCCATTATGGAACATAACACCTTGGTGCAGAGTAAATTCAAACAATGTATCGCTAATAGCTGCCCACTCAACTACCAAGTCCGGTATTGGGGAAAGATCATAGTAATAGGTTCTGAATAATCCATTATTCGTTAAATGATTTATCCTTGCCCCATGTTCTGAAACATGCCGCGCTGGTGCCACAGAAGGCGCTTCGGCATTAGTCGCTATTACAACACCTCTGCCTAAGCCCTCTTCAACTACAGGTGCTTCAACGACCGCAGCAGGAGTAGTCGGAGCAGAGGTTGCAGTGTCCACAGCAGGTGGCTGTGGTTCAGGTGTCTCTACTTGAGGGGTACACGCTCCCATTAACGCCATGATTAACAAACTTAACACTATGAAACTTGTTATCTTCTTCATTTTCACAATTTCATCCTTTCTTATAAAAATCTTATCAAGTCAAATGTTATATATAATGGACAAATTATATCATAGATTAATTATATCTGGCAAGTTTTTAGCTTGGTGGGAGTGGATAGGCAAGTTGTTTTTCTGTCGGAAGCGTACTTGTTCACCTCGCTACATCTCGAACACAGCAATACCACTGTTCCAGAAACATCCACAATATATACACACGCTCTCCCTGCACTATCTCTTATGCTTTATCTTCTAACTACTCACTATCCACACGCTCCACTTTCCTCTCAATTCCAAGACCAAGCTCCTCAAGCTGCGTCTGCGCAACCACTCCAGGAGAATCCGTAAGTGGGCAGCTCGCATCTTTGACTTTCGGGAAGGCGATGACATCTCTTATCGCATGGACATGCGCAAGTAACATAACAAGCCTGTCAAGACCATAAGCGATTCCTCCATGCGGAGGTGTCCCGTATTTGAATGCTTCTAAAAAGTATCCAAACTGCTCTTTAGCTGCCTCTTCACTAAATCCCAGGCGCTCGAACATCTTTAACTGCACATCATTTTGATAAATTCTTACGCTGCCCCCTGCTAGCTCATAGCCGTTTGCGACAAGGTCGTAGGCTTTTGCACGGACTGCTTTTGGCTCTGTGTCCCACTTATCCATATCCTCTTCTTTTGGACTTGTAAACGGATGATGCCTTGCGTAGAATCTATCGTCCTCTTCATTCCATTCAAGCAACGGAAAGTCAGTAATCCAAAGCAATTTGTAGTCATCGTCTCTTGTGAGTTCTTCACGCTTTGCAATCTCACATCTGAGCGCGCCTAAAGAGTCAAATACTATCTCATCATCTCCCGCACAAATTAGTATAAGGTCACCGCTAGTCGCATCTACAGCGTTCATAATAGTTTTCATAATCTCTTCTGTAAAGAACTTTGCAGCGGATGTTTTGAGCTCACCATTGTCCGCTATGGAAATCCACACTAGACCTTTGGCTTTGTATGTTTTTACAAACTCAACAAGGCTATCTATTTGCTTTCTTGAATATTTAGCGCAATCTGTTGCGCAGATAGCTCTGATAGAGCCTCCGCCGTCTATCGCCTCTTTAAAAACAGGGAAGTCAATGTCTTTCACAAGCTCAGTGATATTGTTAAGCTCCATACCAAAGCGGATGTCCGGCTTGTCAGAGCCGTATCTCTCCATGGCTTCGGCAAAACTCATGCGTGGCAGAGGCATCTCAAGCTCAACACCAGCCACATCGCTAAATACGCTTTTCATAAGCCCTTCGTTGAAGCTAATAACGTCTTCTTCATCAACAAATGACATCTCGATATCTATTTGAGTAAATTCAGGCTGACGGTCTGCTCTAAGATCCTCATCTCTAAAACATTTCACTATCTGGAAGTACTTGTCAAAACCTGCAATCATCAGCATTTGCTTAAACTGCTGTGGCGATTGAGGAAGTGCATAGAAGTTCCCAGGATAAACACGACTTGGAACGAGGTAATCCCTTGCCCCTTCAGGCGTACTTTTGGTCAAAATTGGCGTTTCTACCTCTAAGAAACCTTGATTTGACAGATAGTCTCTAACACTTTTACTCACATTGTGGCGTAGAATAAAATTCTTTTGCAGCTCAGGTCTCCTTAGGTCGATATAACGATGCTTGAGGCGCAAGTCTTCCTTAACGCCCTTGTCAGTAACTTGAAACGGCGGCACTTCCGCCTCACTTAATACCCTAAACTCGTCAATAGCAATCTCTATCTTCCCCGTCGCCATGTCTTCATTAATATTCTCAGCTGCGCGAAGTTTAACCTCGCCCGAAAATGCTAAAACAAACTCACCGCGCACATTCGACACCTTTTCAAAAAGCTCCGCAGATACACCATTCTCATCAATCACGCCTTGCACAAGACCCGTTCGGTCGCGTAGAGAAATAAATATCAACTGACCCAAATTCCTCCTTTTATTAACCCAGCCCATCACCGTAACACGTTGTCCTACAAGCTGCTCAGTAACTTCCGCGCACATGTGAGTTCTCTTCATACCATACATTGTCTCGCCCATTTTATATCTCTCCTTTTGGTTGTTTTAATTTTCACTTACAAACTTACAAACCTCTTTAAGCTCTGTAATCTCATAAGTAGACACAATCCCGCTATTATTTACAACGCCCTTAATATTCAGCCAACAAGTATCAACTCCCACATTATTGCCACCAGCTATATCCGCTGCAAGAGAGTCTCCGATTATCAGAGTCTTCTCCTTACTAAATTGTGGAATATTCGCAAAAACATACTCGAAATATGAAGTATGTGGCTTTTGAAACCCAATAAGCTCCGAAACGAAGAAGTCAGATATGTAATTTTTTAATGGTGAGTGTTTTTTCCTCGCTTCTTGGACTACCGAAAAACCATTTGTCACAATATAAATTCTTTTGCCGCAAGAAACTATATCACTGCATATATCAAGCGCACCATCAATTAAAGACTCGCCCTTACCAAGCTCATACAAGTACTTCTCATTGAAGTCTTTGGTGTCGTAATAAACGCCTAATTTATTAAAAAGTCGTTCAAACCTCAATGTCCGTAATGTCTCGACTCCAATCTCACCTTTTTCAAAGCTATCCCATACTTGGAAGTTGATTTCTCGATAGATTTCCCAAATATCGTCCGTATATTCAAAACCACAATACTCAAACATTATCCTCAACGCATTAGCCGCCGCCTTATCAAAGTCAAACAGGGTCCCATCCGCGTCAAATAAAAATGTATCGTATTTTTTCAAATCGTGCACTCCTCCTCTATTCATCTACAACAAACAGACTCACCTCACCAAATCCGTGAGATGAGCCTGCAAATTATTACTATAATCTACTTCTTCTTTTTCTGTAAAAAGTCTGGTATAACAAATCTCGCATCACTGTTCATATCTCTAACTGGTCTCATTTCAGGCTGCTGAGGTCTTACCTCTGGAGATGGATGCAGTTCTCCTTGTGGTTGCAGATTTTGAGGATGAGCTTGAGTATCTTGTGGCACTTCTCTCTGCGCTGGTGCTGCACCTTGTGCATGTGCGCCAGGATTAACCATTGTAAAGTCAGGAAGCGACGATAGTCCTGTTGAGTCGTCATGGTCAAGGCCTGTAGCTATAACTGTAATGATAACCTCGTCATTTAAATCAGGGTTTATAGATGTACCTAAAATGATTTCAGCATCATCATCTGTGTCTGAGTTTATAATATCTGCTGCCATCTCTGTATCTAATAGGCTTAAGCTATCATCACCAGAGATACTGATAAGCACGTTTTTAGCGCCTTCCATGGTCGTTTCAAGTAGTGGGCTGTTGATTGCCATTCTGGCCGCATCTTCTGCTTTGTTCTTACCCGATGCACGACCTACACCCATGTGAGCGACACCTTTGTTAATCATTGTTGTCTTAACATCAGCGAAGTCTAGGTTAATAACTCCAGGCTTTAAGATAATGCTTGCAATACCTTCAACGCCTTGACGTAAAATCTCGTCCGCTTTCTTAAACGAATCTTTCAACGATGTATCTCTCTCAACGATATTTAAAAGCTTCTGATTAGGTATAACGATAAGCGTGTCAACATGCTTCTTCAACTCATCGATGCCATCTGTAGCATTCTTCATTCTCTTTTTGCCTTCGAAAGCGAACGGTTTGGTAACAACACCAACCGTTAAAACATTTAAAGCCTTCGCAATTCTAGCGACTATAGGAGCAGCCCCTGTTCCTGTACCGCCGCCCATACCTGCGGTGATAAATACCATGTCAGAGCCGCTGATAGTCTTTGAGATTTCCTCTTCAGACTCTTCAGCCGCTTTCATGCCTACAGACGGATCACCGCCGGCACCCAGCCCTCTTGTAAGCTTCTCACCGATTTGAATACGAATCGGTGCTTTGCTCGACTCAAGAACCTGATGGTCAGTATTAACCGCCACAAAGTCGATGAACTCCACATTGTCCTCAATCATTCGGTCAACAGCATTACACCCGCCGCCGCCTACTCCAATAACTATAATTCTCGCATTCCCATGTTGCTTTGCACTTATGTCAATCAAAATATTACCTCCAAGTCTAAGTAATAGTCATGCTTCTATGATAAAAGAGAAAATCTCGGCATCAAAGGGTCTTGCATATGTAAAAATCCGCCAATATTCTTATACGCTTCAAGCTCTGGCAGTATTGCCATCATTTTCCTTATTTTCAAGTCCAAATCTTGCCTCGAACCCATTTGAATATTGATGTTGCCATAATAAAAGTGTATATCATTTTCCCTTGAAAGGTTTATCCTTATTATGTCTTGATGAATATCGTATCTTTTAAACAAATATGATAGCTGAATCATAGTCTCAAACGCATCATTATTTTCAACAACTAAATACTCACCTACCGTAAACTCACTAAAATGCAAGCCTTCTATAACAGGATGGCGTTCCGTAAACGACGTCCTTGACTCAAGCACCATACCATCCGCGTCTATGAATAAGTATGTATTGTCACGAAATCTCACATACCCGCTAAGCTGTCGTTCAACGATTTCAATTGTAAGCGTCCTTGCAAAGTAGTTCTTTGCTATATCAACTTGTTTGATATATGTATTATCGTACAAGTTTTCTATGGCTTGACGTGTGTTAAACGCAAAAATATTTATCCCTTCACTAAAACCCGCATCTCTCAAAATCTCTGCCCTGCTAAAACGTTCATTGCCCACTACATAGGCAGTCTCTATATTCATAACAGGTGAAACTGCTGCCAATACTAATATAATTATAAACACACACATTACAGCAATTATTTTCTTCATTGGCAACTCTCCTCATTGAATGTGCAAAGAGTACAAGCTCCCTACATTAATTTTACTTACTTAAGCCTCGCATGTCAACAAGTTTTATTAAACTTTCCGCGCATTTAATGCCATCGACACAAGCCGACATTATGCCTCCCGCGTACCCAGCTCCCTCTCCACAAGGAATCAACCCCGAAACACTTGATTCATAAGAGTTGTTTCGGTAAATTTTTACAGGTGATGAGCTTCTGCTTTCAACAGCTGTAAGCGTCGCGTCGAATTTGTCGAAATTTTTCAACTTTTGTCCCATGTCCAAAATGGCTTTTTTTAATGAGTTTACTACAAAATCGGGCAAACACTCCCTCAAATCAGTAAGCTCATATCCAGGACGATGACTCGGACACACCTCACCTAAAGCTGTACTTCTACGCCCCGCTAAAAAATCACCGACAAGTTGAACAGGTGCGTGATAACTGCCTCCGCCAAGCATAAATGCCTTCTCCTCTAGAGTACGCTGAAAATACATACCCTTGAGCGAACTATCCCCAGGAAAGTCCTCAAGTCCTACGTTGACCAACAGCGCGCTGTTTGCATTCTCCTCATCCCTCGCATAACGACTCATTCCGTTTACAACCAGCCTATTAGGCTCACTCGCAGCCCCTACCACCATTCCACCTGGACACATACAGAATGTATATACTCCCCTACCTCCGCTCTTTGTGTTCAGCTTATAGTCCGCTGCTCCAAGTCTTGGATGATTCCAAAACTCACCGTACTGCGCTTTGTTAATATCACTCTGTTTATGCTCAATGCGCACACCTACGGAAAAGTTCTTGCTCTCCATCGTTATATTGTTACGCTCAAGCATCTCAAATGTATCTCTTGCACTATGTCCTATGGCGAGTATAAGCATCTCACACGGCTCTATAGTCTCAGCAGCCGAGAGCAAATCTTTAAGCACAATAGCTTCCATACGCCCATCTTTAACCTTTATATCCATCAACTGTGTATTAAATCTATACTCGCCGCCCAACTCCTCTATCTTCTTACGCATATTTACGAGTATGTCAAGAAGATTGTCTGTTCCTATGTGCGGCTTAGCTAGATATTTAATCTCACTTGGCGCACCTAGCTCTATAAGCTCATCAAGAACCTTGTGTATTCTAAAATCATTAATCCCCGTAGTGAGCTTTCCATCGGAAAATGTACCCGCACCACCTTCACCGAACTGTACATTAGAGTTTGGGTCAAGCTTTGCTTGCTTCCAAAATGCCTCTACATGAGCGGTACGTTCGGATGCCGAATAACCTCGCTCTATTATAATTGGATTAAGTCCAGCCTCAGCCAAAGTCAAAGCCGCAAACAGTCCCGCAGGTCCCGAACCTATAATAAGCGGTCGTAAAGAAGGCCTAGCTCCAAGACAAGGTAACTTGTGCGTCTCCCCTCTCTCAGCAATCATCGACACATTTTTTAGCCCAACATATTTTTCTTCATCATTTATTTCAACGTCTACAGTATATATGAAAAATATGTTTTTTTTGTTTCTTGCGTCAACCGCTTTTTTGAAAATCTCAAACTTCTTAATCATACCTGGATGAACACCTAAGACTCTAGCTACTTTTTTTAACAGCTTGTCCTCATTCGAGTCCAGATTTAACGATATATTAGTTATCCGTATCATAAAATTATCCAACCCTTTTAATAATTAACGAACCTAACAACAAAGACTGGTAACATACGCCACCAGCCTCACACTCTCTAATTATGTTCATTCATAAATATTATTTCATTGCTTTTTATAAAACCTAATCGCTCTCTAGCTACTCTCTCGACATTGGCGTCACTCATACTATTTTCTATGTCATGCAAGATTTGTGCTTGTCGCTTATGCTCTTCTTCGATTAAACGCTCAAGCTCTAGTGCTTCAACTCTTAATCTTTCATATTCTCTGTAACGAGGGTACGCATACAACAAAGTCATCCCTACACATAAAACACATAGGGTTACTAAAAATATTCTAAACGCACTTTTAAAAAATTTCATCCTAAGTCCTCTTTGCAATAATCCGTAAGTCCCGCTTTAACCTCTTTTTCCTTATTTTTACATATCTGCAAGACTTTTGCAAGACTTTTTTTGTTTTTTTATTCACTTTCTTATAAAGCGACAAAATAAACGATACAGGAATTTTTAAAATATTTATTAAAACTTTTATCGGAAATGCAATTATTTTTATCAAAGTTATGATGAGCCGCGCTATGAACACCCAAAGCAACGACAGAACTTTAAGGACAAACTCTGAAATAGATGCAAAGTAAAGTATCATGCCCAAAAAGAATCCAAGCACGGAAAAAAAGCGTACCTCCCCATGGAAATGGTTCAACATAAAATAAAACACCAAAGTAAGTACAAAAAACCAATAAATTGCATCTTCGATATTACAAGCGAGCGCAGAGTGTTTAATAAACTTCCTGAAAAGCCTCAGAAAATCATAGAAAAAACCAACCACAAATCCAATCCCCGCAATTGCCAAAAAAGTATATACTTGCTCGGTCATTGAAAGAATCATTGGGTTTCCCTCACTCTTCTATTTGAAAATTTTTGAAAGCAACGAACTTTTTCCACGCCCGCTCATCATATCATCTTCATAACCGATATTATCTATCTCACCGTCCACTTCAAGCTCGCCATCGTCTAAGTTGAGCCTGTTCACATGAAGATTCCTGCCGCGTAAAATCAATGCACCCATCTCTGTCTCACACATTATAGTCTCATCATCAAATGAGAGTACTTCCACTATTCCCGTTATCAAAACGCGTTCTCTTCTATCGATACTTATGTGATGCCTTCCTGTGTATTTTCTGTCGTCAGCCATAAACTTCCTCCACTTTTGTTTTTGTGTTTTTATAGTCGCGCGACTATAATTATCTCTGTACTATTCTACAGTCCAAGTAGTAAAAATATGACAAAAGATTGTTTAATTTCAGTCTTAGTGATATACTGTGTATAAATACATAATTTCTGTTACCAACCATTATAGAACCTAAGGAGGATCAACGTGTCCCATCTTATTTTGGCTATTAACCCTGGCTCAACATCTACAAAAATCGGTTTATTCAAAGATGATGAAAGTATTTTTATGGAGAGCATAGAGCATGATCGTGAGGAGCTTGCAAAGTTTTCTGATTTGCCCACTCAAAAACATTTTAGGCTTCAGCTTGTTCTAAAAGTACTTGAAGAGCATGGATACAAGCCGAATATGCTCTCTGCTGTTGTTGGGCGCGGCGGACTGTTACCTACAATTAATTCAGGCGGATATAAAGTCAATGAAAAAATGAAGGATTGGGTCTCGCGTAGCTTAGGTGGTGCTCATGCGTCTAACCTAGGCTCTCTTTTAGCTGACTTAGTGGCTCATGAAGCTGGCTGTGATGCCTACATATATGATGCAGTATCCGCGGGATTCTTGCCTGATATCGCTGCTGTAACAGGTTTTCCTGAGATTGAGCGCAAGAGCCTTTCGCATGTTCTAAATTCAAGAGCTCAATCAATACAATATGCAAAATCAGTAGGCAAAAACTTTGAAGATTTAAACATAATTATCGCACACTTAGGAGGCGGGGTATCGCTCTCTGTTTATGAAAAAGGTAAGTTTATGGACTCTGTAAGTGATGATATCGGACCGTTCTCACCAGAGCGATCTGGCGGTGCACCTTTGATGGACTTTACTGATTTTTGTTTTGATAGCGGGTTGCAAAAAGGTGAGCTCAAGAAGCGCATCCGTGGCAATGGTGGACTTTTCGCTCACTTAGGCACTACTGATGTGCGCAAAGTTGAAGAAATGATAAGCGCAGGTGATAAGCGTGCCAGGACTGTACTGCACGCAATGTGTTATAATATCGCTAAGTCTATTGGCTCTTTAGCAACAGTACTTTGCGGCACCGTTGACGCTATAATCATCACGGGTGGCATTGCCAAAAGTGATTTTGTCACAAGTAAGATTACTGAGCGGGTGGAGTTTATCGCACCTGTAATCATCATGCCGGGCGAGTATGAATTAGAAGCGTTGGCGGCAGGGGCTTTGCGCATTGTTAGTGGAGTGGAGAGTGCAAATGAACTGTAAAATTAAAGAGCTATTTAACTACTCCTCAAATCAAATTCGCGAAAAAGATTTAATTAGGCGCACTATACTCTATGTCGGTGGTCTATTTGTCTTAGCGTTTGGCGTAGCTGTAGGCATTAATGCTGACTTAGGCGTCTCCGTAGTTAATTTAATACCGTTTATTGTCAGCGAAATTTTTGAAACGACTATGGGTAAGTTTGTTACTGCGCTGCTCATAATTTTCATTTTACTTGAGTTTGCGATACTTCGGAGAAAGTTTACGATAAAGAATGTAATGCAAATTATTCCATCTTTCATATTTGGTTTTTTTGTTGACCTATCCCGTATGATAGTTGGCGACTTTCGCATACCCACTTACCTAGGGAGTGTTCTTATGTTATTAACATGCTCTGTGCTTCTAGCAAGTGGTCTTGTGATTTACATGAATGCAAAGCTTGTAAGTATGCCTGCCGAGGGTATTGTAGAAGTAGTCGCCTCCGTCATACCAAATGGTACATTCCCAAAGACTAAAATCATGTTCGACTGCACTATTGTGTCCATCGCCATTGTTATTTCGTTATTGTATTTTGGTAGGTTTCACGGGATACGTGAGGGAACTTTGTTTTTAGCTATGAATACTGGTCGAGTTATACCCATTGTAAGACGAGGGATTGATCCGTTTTTACGAAGAACCGGATTTTCTTTGGATTGGTAAAACATAAACTAACTTAAAAAGGAGAAGGATTTTTATGGCACTTATTGCAAAGCAGTACCGCGGCGCTCTCGCGGATTTGTATCATTATGGACATATCGCTGTGGTGGATACCGAAGGTAAAATTCTGTGGCAACTTGGCAATCCTGACCGCGTAACTTACGCTCGCTCCTCAGCAAAACTGTTTCAAGCGATTCCTATTATAGAAAGTGGCGCTATGGATGCTTACGGCATCACTGATAACGAGCTTTCTTTCATGTGCGCATCGCACCGCGGCGAAGAGTTCCATACGGACGCAGCTCTGAGTATATTAAAAAAAGCAGGACTTGATGAAAGTTACTTACAGTGCGGCATACACTATCCATATGCACCGTATATGGAGACCAGGCTAAAAGCTGAAGGTAAAGAACCTACAGTGCTACATAATAATTGTTCAGGCAAGCATTCTGGCTTCTTGATTACCGCAAAGAAGCTTGGGTATAGCCTAGATGATTATTACGCACTCGACCACCCGCTTCAAAAGACCGTTACGGATATACTCGCCGACATGTGCGACTATCCCGCCGATAAAATTGAAATTGGCATCGACGGCTGCGGCATGCCGGTCCACGCTATGCCATTATACAAGTTTGCACAAGGTCTCGCAAAAATGTCGAAACCAGACATGCTAGGCGATACTCGCGCAAAAGCAGTAAAGCGCATAACAAGTGCCATCACCACTCACCCAGAAATGATTAATGGAACAGACGGATTCACGACAGAACTTATGCAAACCTTCGGCGATCGCCTTTTTTCAAAGTCAGGTGCAAATGCTTATTACGCCATCGGGCTAAAGGATAAAGGCATTGGAATCGCTATGAAGATGGAAGATGGCGCATCAAACATTGTACCTATCGCGATGCTTGAAACACTTGTACAAATTGGGGTTATCACTCGTGATGAGGCGGAGCTGCTGCCAAATAATAAGCCTGTGGAAATTTTACGCAATCATAAGAAAGAAGAGATTGGACGAGTTGTGGCTGAGTTTATTTTGGAAGAGAAGTAGGGATTGGCGACCTATCTAGCTATATTGCATATTGGAATTTAAACGGGGCTGCCTTGCTAAAAAGATCTAGTAAGGCAGTCTTTTTTGAGTATTTTTGACTATATAATCAAAACCGCCTTTGTTCAGAGAATTGAACTGAACCAGCAGAAACGGACATTGCGGAAAAAAGCCTCCTATCGTAAAATAAAAGTGATAGGAGGTTTTTGCATGGCACGAAAATATACACACATAAAAGCATTGGAGCCAGAAATAAGGCAGCTGAAAGAA
>Ga0123355_10001200_pt1 | contig 36051 bp, 28 predicted proteins | sample TergutEmb28metaG_3_FD_89872 | JGI IMG/M metagenome (GOLD analysis project Ga0123355, IMG submission 89872) | Embiratermes neotenicus P1 segment gut microbial communities from Petit-Saut dam, French Guiana - Emb289 P1 | ecosystem: Host-associated > Arthropoda: Insects > Digestive system > Gut ...
CAAAGCGTGGACTTGTTCGAGAAACTCTGCCAATATGTCTGTGGATTGGCAATTCACTACTGACGATGCGCGAATTAAGCTGAAACACTTGTATCCGAAAATTTAAACTTTACACTACACTAGCTACCTTTCGCAGAGCAAATGACTTACATACGCGTAGGATTAATGAGGACTTGGCATCAGACTATAAGTTTTGTGAGAACCAGATACAAGCTGAGATTGATAGGTTAGATATAGAAATTCGAGATTTAGAGCGTCGTATACGAAATGCAGGAACAATATTTGGTGCTTTTGATGGAGCTACACTGGGAGACCGTCCACTCATGAACTCAACGCTAAACAATCTTAGAGTTCTTCGTAATGGGAATGTGGACAGGCTGTGTCGCCTGAATGCCTATGTAGCTAATACGACCGGAATATATAATGAGCCGGAACGATTGCTGGGAGAAGCGAATCGCTTGTTTGTGCGAATAGAAAGCGCAGAACTTTGCAGAGCCACAGGAAACGTGTATGTGCCGAGCATGGAAAGAGTAGATGAAATAATACGTGAACGTAAGACGCAGTTGTTCAATGAATTAGTTGAAAGAGTGGATGATCTCATCACTGACGACGACTTGAGGTTATTTAAATTACTGTTTGAAATGAACCCAGAGCGTGCGCTTAAATACCTTGAATCATATGAATTGATGATGTTAGCACTGTCAGCACTCCCGCGGAATGCCCAATTAGTTGACGGACAATATATTGCTCATTTTATAGAACATGTTCGCAATCGTGTTAATGCAGAGGCGTTTATACTAGAATTTGGAGCTGGCAGAGTATTCACAGAAGACGAAATACTATATCTTGGTGTAATATTGCGCGTTCAACGTCCTGAAAATGTAAATCTTAATGCGTGTATCTGGGAGCAGTACTTAGATCAAGTAAGTCCCACCATAATGGGCTTGCAATTCGGTAATATTCCCGATTATTTGATACCGTTGCATATGTTTCCAACTGAGAATTCTCGGGATTTATTTAATGAAAGTCGAAAATGGGCACCTTTAGCAGATATGCTGATGTCTATGCTTCCTTGAGGATGATATGGGCAAGGGGATGAACGCTACGCTAAATGCTCCGCCGACTAAGCCGAGAGTGAACTATAATTATGAACCTTATGTTCAAGTTTTGAATATAATTATTATCGTAAGATTTAGAAATTTTGCACTTTTCATTGTCTCTTAAGCAGAAAGTGCCTGTCGTTTCGTTACACCTAGAGGCTGCTTTTTTAGGTGTTAATAAGAGAGGATATACGACTATGACAAAACCGAAGAAGAGCATTGTCGCATGTTTCATTGATTATTTCGATACAAATCGGAAACGGATTGCACACAGATTAAGGTTCACAGCTCTTTCTCATGTGCGAAGTTTCAGTATTTTAGTATAAACTAAACGAAAAAATGATAACAGCTCATTTTAATGATGGAGGTAATATTTAATGGATGGAATTACAGTTTCATTTAGAGAAATCTATAGCAGAGCATCTGCTATAAGGCGACGCATAGACAATAATGTGATCTCTCGCATAGATACTGACTACACACAGTAATAGGATTCGTGTTTTGCAACAACAGGAATTACTAATAAGCGAAAACATGAGAGATGCAAACAATTCAATAAGTTTTCTAATATATTTGGAGAGATTCCGCGTCCACTGTGGAACTTATTTTGCGAATTTACTGTAATTAGCTTATTCAACAAAAAATTTGAAAATAATTGATTTTGTGATAAAATTATTAACTAATAAAACTATTTCTTGCAAGTATGCATGAATAAGTGAGGAGATGTATCTATGTCAGGCACACATAATATCGATCACGACATCGTGGATGAAAAAGTTGCTCAGCTCACAAGTGAACTATTGAATGACTTTAGCACTGCCAATAGCGAATACAATCGTGCATTAAGTACGATTGACGCTTTAGATAGTGCAACACATGCGTCTTTAGTTGAGGCGACGAAAAGCAATAGGCGAAAAGCAGCAGTGACATCACAAGTATTGATTAACCTACTTGACTTTGTAAGAGATGCTTCGAACTATTATAGACAACGAGATGAGCTGCAAGCCGCCTTGTTTCCACCAGCCGATAATTCTATCCATTTAGGCGGAGGAAACTCCGCAATGATTCCCAAAATGAAATAGGAGGAAATTGAACTATGCCATATGGATTTAGAGGCAATGCAGCAGAACATTATTTACAAGCTGTTGAAATAGCCCTTTCGGATGCAATGGGTGTTCATAGCCAGAACCCTTTTGTTACAACTCCTAGTGCCTTTGTTCCTCTTCCTGAGTTAGGAACTCGTGAGAACGCAACTATACCACATCCGTCAAACACAGCTCATAGCGGAGAGAGTTCAAGTGGTACAGGTAGTTCTTCTAACATAGTTGTTGATGACAACGAGTACTGCACTTTTCTTGAAAAAATTAGTCAAGCAGACTACAATATTGGAGCCACAATATATAGAGTTACGAACGAGATAGACACATTATGCGAAACATCTTTTGATGTGCCATTGACAACTCAGGAGGTCATAATTCTTGCACTTGGGACCAGAAATTCTATGGCTGAATTTGCAGAATTGATACATGAGATAGATACAGAAATGCGAAACTTTGTAAGTAACATATTGGAAATAAGCTAACGAGGAGAGAGTATGGATTTTGTATGGAACAGAGCGCTAGCTGAGAGCGTACGCCAAGATTGTATAGAGGCTATACGTATTCAAACGCGGAATATGCGAAGTACTGCAACCCGTTATGAATTACTGGCTCAGAGCTTAGATGAGCAAGCTGTAAGTGAAGAATTTACAGCCGACAATGCTACGATATTAGTTGTTGTTGATGTTAGTCCAAACGGTGTCATAACCAGAGAACGTGTAGAAGACTGGTCGACGCGAAATGCTGCACGTAATCGAGCCCGTGAGTTGCGCAGACAGGCAACGGATTTACGTACAGCAGTTGAAAATTTGGATACCGCCATGGAGGCGCTAGAAGGCGCAAGAGTCCGAACCAACGAAATGTTTTTCCGAATGCGCGATGAAGCGTCAAGCTACGACAGGACTTCTTCCGCTCAACTTCAAGATACAACTCAAGCAATAGAAGCATTCACAAGAAAAATGGAAACTATACGTGATGGCTTTAATAATAGCGGATTGTCTCCAATGCAGTACTTAATCAACTCTCTTAGCGGCTTAGATGGTGTGGACTCAAATGCAATATTGGATGCATTGTTTTCTGCAGCTATGGCAGGGTTCCCGATATTTTCGGCATTCGCAGGCGACCCTGTTAATATGGCTACAGGCAACTTTGTATATTCAAAAGAGGATATGAGTATTCCGGGTCGTTTTCCGCTTGTGTTTTCTCGATTCTACAACGAACTCGGAAGTTCAGAAAACAGTGCCATGGGTTCGGGCTGGACACATAATCTCAATATACGCTTACGTACAGAAAATAAAAAGGTATACGTAATCTTTGGCGATGGACATGTGGAAGCCTACCATGAAATGGGAAACGGTCAATATATCTCAACGTTAGTCACCGGTAATGCCTTATGTAGAACAGATAGCGGATGGATTTTGCGCAATCCTGAAATGGAGACGTATCATTTCAACGATGAAGGTCTGTTAGAGAGTATCACATACATAAATGGAAGCAGCACAGATTTTAGTTATGCAAACGGTGTGCTTGATTACGTTTCAACGCCTAGCGGTCAATTTTCTTTTACTTACAATGACAAAAGCTTGTTGACGATAGTAACGGATCATACGGGACGCACTCTTGAGTTTGACTATAAAGATGGTAAATTAGTTGAAGTTATATACCCGACAGGTGTAGCATATAGATATACGTACGATAATAGTGGTAGACTAAGCGAGCTATTCACACCACTTGGAGCAAGAGAAACGAAGAGTGAGTTTGATTCCAAGAATCGTGCAACGAAACAATATCTTGCAGATGGCGGCGTGATTGAATATATTTACGATGACGAGAACAGAACGACCACATATGTGCAGCAAAATGGAAGCAAGATAATTTACAAGAATGACGAGAAGTGTCGCACAACTGAGATTGAATATCCCGATGGCAGTGAGCTATTTGAATTTAATGAACAAAATCAAAAAACATCTATAGTCGATAAGTTGGGACACAAAACACAATATGCATATAATGGAGCGGGCAAGGTAACAGAAATAACTGATGCGCTTGGTATCAAGACAGAGATAAATTATAGCTCATTGAACCAGATAAGTTCTGTGATAGTCGATGGACAGCAAAAATATCAAAATCATTATGACGATGAGGGCGAGCTTACTTCGATAGAAGATGCCTTGCAATATAAGACGGAGTTTAGCTATGCAGAAAAGGGTGTTCCGAATACCATAACGCAACCTGACGGCAGCCAAATTGAGTTTGAGTATGATGAGCGAAAGAATATAACTAAGATAACAGATGGTTGCGGAGTCACGACAACCTATTGCTATGATGATCTAAACTGTGTTGTAGCCACAGCAGATGGAAATGGTAATAAGACACAATATCAATACAATGTGGGTGGGAACATAGTCGAGGTAAAAAATGCAGTCGGTGACACTCGAAAGTATGCATACAACATGACGGGTAAGATAACAGAGATTACAGATTTTAACGGAAGCACGGTGTATCGTGAGTATAATGTATTGGATAAGCCGTCAAAGCTAATAGACCAACTTGGTCGTGAGACATTGCTCAATTATGATTCAATGTGGAATTTGGCACATATTGTAGAGTCAAATGGTGCAGAAACAAAGCTAAATTACAATACACTTAACAGACTGGAAACAGTAGAGAAGCCCGATGGCGGTGTTGTTTCATACGAATATGACGTAAACGGAAATCGTACATCCATAACAGATGAGCTTGGCAACCGAGTACATTTCAAATATGATGCTCTTGGTCGCATGACGGAAGTGGCTGGTGAAGACGAACTGCTGTATTCCTACGTCTATAACCCAGAGGGGCAAGTCACGCAAGCTTCTGATGCACTGGGCAATAGTGTTCATTTGATGTACGACGCGGCAGGACAGCTGATAAAGGAGACCAATGCCGTTGGAGACAGTCGCGAGTATACGTACACATCTTTGGGTAAAGTAGAATGCGTGACAGATGAAGCTGGAAGAGTTACGCGATACGAATATGAATTAGGTGGACGGTTACATGCAATACATTATCCTGACAATTCTAAAGAAGCGTATTTCTATGATAAAGGCGGGAACATAAAATGCGTAACTGACAGAGTTGGACGTACTTTGACCTATAGTTACGACAGCCTTGATCGTGTTGTCAAAATCGTCGGCGGTGCAAATGCAACAAAGAGCTTCACCTATGACGCTGTGAGCAATGTAACAAGCATGACAGATGAAAACGGAAATATAACAACTTACGAATATACACTTACCGGCAAGTTGGCAAGGGTCATAGATGCTCTTGGTAATGAAGCAGCATACACCTATGACGAGCGTGACAAGCTGATTGAAATCCGTCAAGGTGCGGGAGAGCAGTTAAGATTAGATGAAGATTTGCTAAATGCAAACGCTCAAAATCTATCAAACAACAAGCTTCGTATCACACGTTATGAGCGAAACATTATGGGTAAGGTGGAGTCCATAACTGATGCGCTAGGTCATAAAGAAAGCTATAGTTATGACAAGCGGGGGCAGCTTATAGAAAAGCTGGACAAGGATGGCTATTTGACAAAGTATGACTACACCGCACATGGAGATGTGAGCCATATTCAATATGCAGATGGACGCGAGGTCAAGTTGAGTTACAATCCGCTACGTCAACTGACAGAGCTGGAAGATTGGCTTGGCATAACGAAGATTGAGGTAGATGAACTAGGTCGAGCAACAAAAGTAACAAATCATCAAGGCAAGTCTGTAAGCTACACATGGAGTGCAACCGGACTAAAAACAGGAATGATCTACCCTGATGGCAAACATGTTAAATATGATTATGATGATTTACTTCGTATGACAGCGGTTAATGATGGAATAAATCAAACGCTATATCATTACGATGAGCACAGCAGGCTAACCGAAAAGCTATTCTCCAACGGAACAAAGACTGCATATCAGTACAATGATTTGGGGCAATTGCAAGAGTTGCGTCATGCAAGTGTAGACGGTGTATTGGATAGATATCAGTATTCATATGACATCATGGGTAACAAGACAGAGATTCGTAAAGAACGTAAAGGCTTGACGGATGAATGCGGAACATACTCTTACACCTACGATCCACTCAATCGCTTATGTGAAGTGCTGAAAGACGGTCAATTGCAAAGAAGTTACGAATATGACAACTTTGGCAATCGCTCCGCTATGGCAGACGGTGATAACAGGACATCGTATGTATACAATGCGATGAACCAGCTTATTTCTATAGCAGATACAGTTGGCAATGAGCAGAGTTACAGCTATGATAAGCGTGGTAATCTTACAGAAGTGCATAAAAACGGCACATTGGAGAATCAATATACGTTTGGAGCATTAAACCGACTTGAGGAAGCGTTGAACCACGGTACAGGAATGGGCGCAACATATAAGTACAATGGATTTGGTCATCGTGTTGGCCAGAGTATTAGTGATACTGACTTGAACCCAACAAAGCACATTGACGATGTACTTGACTTAACACGCAACTTTAATAATCTTTTGGAGCGCAATGATGGAGATGCTGCAACGTCATACATTTGGGACACAAGTTTACTTGGAGCGATGGCAGCGGATGGCACATATCAAGGCTACTTGCTAGATGAACAAGGCGGTCCTGCGAGACTTGTTCATGATGGAGGCAATATAGATGCGTATAGTTATGATGAGTTTGGAAACACACTCCATGGCACAACAAGCATGTCACAGCCGTTCGGTTTTACCGGATATCAACATGACCCGATTGCCGGGACATGGTTTGCACAATCAAGAGAATATGACGCACAAACAGGACGCTTTACTGCAAAGGACTTAAACCGCTACATGAATCAGGGCAAGGTACAGTCGCTGAATTTGTACAATTACTGCTATGGTAATCCTGTACGGTATGTTGATCCATTGGGGTTTGATCTGGAGGACCATCTTAACACATTATTTCCGGACTCTGATTTCAGCCAGAACGCAGGATCGAATGATGCAGTGCAAATATCAATTGACGGCAACGTTGTTACCATAGACGTGTTTGTTGACTTTCGCGGTGATGTTGATGTAATGATTCCAAACAGTTCAGGAGGTTACTACTCAGTTGTGGATTTGACTGTACAAGGTATTGAAGCAATAGGGGGCGTATATGTCGGTGTGTTCGGACAAATAGTTGCTGTTGACGTTAATGTGCATCAGGGTTCACGTTCATGGTGGTCTTGGTTGCCTTGGGTATGTAGTCAAAACTTTGTTCCAACGTATTTGAATGTTGGTCAAGGCAGAGCCCACGTGGCGGATAGCGGTTATTCAGATTGGTCTCGTACAAATCCAGGTACTGTACAAATGTTTACACGAACTCCACCTACCTCTTCAACCAACAGGGCAAGGACATATTGGGAATATCTACAAACTCAGACACATGAATTCTTACACGTGCTTGGAGTTGGTGATGGTAATGAAGATGAAGGAAGAGGCAGACCTGAAGCGTATATGTTGCGAGCTCTTGAGGAGATAACTGGATACACGGATGTAATGCTAAGTAATTGGGCAGAAAATTCGGTCATTTCACACTACACTATTCAACTAATGATATTAGCAATGTTGACAGGGGAATGGCAACATTTCATGGAATATGATGACGGGCGAGCACAATCTATTCTTTTTACTGCAGAATTATCAAAGAACTAGTCCAATATTAATGGTGGAGGTTTTTCTTATGAAAGTTGCAATTATTATATTAGCAATAATTGTTATAGTTGGAAGTGGCATCCTCGGGTACATACTATTACGAGGCAGAGCTGTAGAAGATTTGCCCTACGAAGACTCATCGGCAGAATATCTTCCCTACGAAGACTCAATGACAGAGGATCTGTTCTATGAAGATGATTCTTCTTGGCATGATATAGATTTACTGTTTTCTGAGAGTAACTTTCAGAGACTAGGTGAGCTTTTTGAAGAAACAGAGTATTACTTAGATCGATTTATTGAATATCTATGGGTAAATGACTTGTTGCCAATTGAGCAAAATTTAAGAATTAATTTTACTGATGGGGAATTCACTGCGTCCGGCAGCTCGCAAGAAATTGTTCTGCGTTCAATAGATTGCCATGAGTTTAAAGAAGTCCTTCAAGGGATTAGCGATGATGGTATTATCCTTCGTATACAAGTGTCCGATCGTACATTTTCAGACTCAGATGTTGAGATTAACTTTACCATAAATCGTGAATACACAGAATTTTTACGGGGCAACTACGGCAATCAAGGAGCAAACTTTTACTATATCAAAAGTTGGAGCAACAATGAAGAGTTTCTGCAGTTCGATTTCAGAAATATCAAGCAAAGTTGGTATATGCGAATAATGCCACCACCAGGTTAGTTGGAGCACTTGGTTAGCTAGCAGATGAAAGTGGTAGTCGTATGAGGACTATAATGGTCACACCCTTTCAAAAGCAGTAGTTTAAAATGTGAAAGGGGCTATCTTATGAGAGTCATAGTTATTATTATATCTACATTTATGATGTTCCTACTTCTTGGATGAGTAGGGAGAAAAATGATACGATGCAGTGCCGCCTATTCACTTGTCCCAGAAAAAACACTACGGACAAGATAGCGTTACGCCCCATCCGCCTGCAGGTGAACAACTAATGAATTACATAAAGTTGCAACCCCGAATGCTGCATTGTGCAAAGCATTCAGGGTTGCTTTTAATATTAATGGTTTAATCCTAAATTCCGTCTAAATTCCGCATGTAATTATCATATACAAGCGCTACTGTCCGTTCACCTGCCCCAAGATTGATATTACGAGCCAGCAATTATTACGTCCCACCCACCCGCATGTGAACAGATTCAAACACTAACGAGATGCCGATATAGTTTCATAAAGTTGCAATCCCGAATGCTTGTCACAGACAGCGTTCGGGGCTGCTTTTGTAGATTCTCAAATAAAAGCTCTAAAAAAGAGGTAATAATTTTCAGATTGTATAAATTGAGAATGTATTGAATGCGCAAGCACTGTGCAAAAATAATTTCAAATTAGACTAGTATTACTGTAAACTCTGTATGTGGAGGATAGAACCACATGCAGAATATTTTTTTATCGAGTCAAAACCCTGAAGATTATTCAGAGGAAATTGGAATTGGCGAATATCCTGAAGCACCCAAAAAGTGTCCATATGGAGATTGTGGAATAAATCTTGAAATGAAGAAGAATGGATACTACCTGAGGTTTTTAATTACAATATTATTCAGCGGCAGGATAAGGATACGACGTTACAAATGCCCGAAGTGCAAGAGAACATTATCAATGCTGCCGTCATTTTGCATATCGGGGCATTCATACGGAGTAGAGCTGGTAGTAAAACTATTGCAGGAAGTAGTAAAGAGTGGTTCCATAAACAAGACGGTGTCAGAATGGCGTAAACATTGTGGAGGGATATCACGTAAGCTTGTTACGAAGTATTTACTGCGATTACGAAACAATCGGAAGCTGATACAATATCGACCTTGGTCAATCGTTCAGGGACACTGAATGGACAAAAATCTTCCTGTGTGGAATAGTGGCCCCACTCTCCACAGAGTTCAACGCCCGTTTCCACAAAACAACAGGTACATGTTTTATGTCCTACCACAATAAGTTGCATTTGTCACAAACGGAAACATTAATCAACATAAATTCGCAAATATTTGACAAAAAATAACACCTCAGTCATTGATATCACTCAAATATGTTTTTGTGTTTCCGAAAAGACGAAATAAATAAAAAATATTGCATTTACCACTTCATTGTGTTAATATTACCCCGTGTTTGCTCGTTATATGTGCAAAGTACAGCGACTCGTGTTCTGGGCAATTGTTCACAGCTGTGTGCGCAGACCTCAACGGCAATTACACATACGTGTAATCAGTTCACAGAAGCGGATAGCACATTGTAGATTATTTGAGTATAATAGGTACGAAGAAAAGTCTCGCACTCGCGTATTGCGGGGGTAGGATATTTCGTATGGAAGGCATATACTGAGGGAGGGGAAATGCAATGTCAGGTTCTAGTTCTAATATCCAAAGCAACCAAGTGGGCGTTCAAATGCAATGTGGCGCAATTGGTCTATCAACACACGGGGTCGAACAATCAGCTGCAACCTATGCTACGCAATCTGATACACATCAAGGCGAGCTTGATGGTGCGGCTCGGCTTACCGCGCGGGGGCTAAATCGTGCCGCGAGACAAGCCGCTGGAGCGGCATGTGAAACAGTACAAAATTTATGCATTTTTATGGAAAACGCAGCACAGACGATGGTTTTGGCTGACCAAGTAGGAAGCGAAAATATCGGGCAGTTGGGGGGGGGAGACTGATGCCAAGTGGATATTCAGGTGCGCCCGCAAGGCGATATTTTCGTTGTTGCGATGAGGCGATGGACGATGCGCACAATGCCTTTACGTCAGGGGCGGCAAACACTCCGGCCGTGCCAAGACCGCCACTCCGCCAGCTTCCATACACCGAAGCGGATGCTGGATTCCTCGCACGCATAACCGCAGGAATCGAAACTATTATAAACATCGTGGCATCCATTGATCCCTTCAACCGCGCCGCAAGAGAGCATGAACTGTTTGGTGACTATATTTCTGATAAATTGCAGTACATCTATAATCAAATTGACAATGTAGTGGACACAGACTTGCAATTACCACAAGCTGGTGCACAGGTAAAATTGGTTACGCAGAAGCTGCAATCACTTATCCCTGAACTAAAGGGTTTGCTTAGTCAAGCGGCGGGTGTCACTAACCGGCAGGCACGTTCGATGCTGGCCATCGCCGGCGGAGGTGACGGATGGGAAGTCCACCGCCCAACTGCGGATGCTTGTCGTACAGAAAATGAAACCTGTATGCGCGGTCAAGCACTCGACATGCGGGACTGGGTGCAGCAAGCGCACGACTACACAGCAGACCTCAGAGTGAGAATCGAGAGACTGCGCCCAGATTTAAGCGCGACAATGTTAGAGTGGGAGGTTTGCTGGGATGGCTCAGTCTCGTCTCGCAGAGTCCCTGACCACGCAACCCGTAGCGCCGCCGCGACACAGATTGCAACCTTTGAATGCGAAATCCGCATCTACACTGCCGAGGCAAACCGTGTCGCAGCAGCCGCAAACACCCTCGACGCTGAAATTCGCTACGCCGGAAACATCTTCGACACAGACTGCGACGAATGCGTCGCCTGCGACACCTACTTTGCTGGTGAGTTCGAACAACTTGCGGCGAACGTAATGCGACTTACTGAACAAATTCAGGCGGTACGCGATTCATTTTGCCCGAATGTTGGGATTGTTAGTTTTGTGGCGTTTTCGGGCATTGCGCAAGGTCATCCAATGTTTGAGCTTAAAGCGGACGCGATGTTGGCGGTTGTTTCGAACGGCGGGATGCTGGATAATGCGGCGCTTGAGTGGATTATGAACATACCGATTGAAGATCGACTATGGCAACACCAAGCGGCTGTCACCGGTACACTTGCACAGTGGACATGTCCGGATCAGTGGACATGGTTTTTGCAGATGCTTACGGTGTCTGGAGAGTCTCTGCCTATGATTAATAGCGATGCTATGGTGCCGGGATGGGATATAAATTTGGCGGAAATCGAGTGGCTGCAAGAAGGTCTGAATGTTGTTTTTGCCGGGATGGTTGCACAGACTTACGGGTTTTACCACCATGCAAATGAGGAACCGTTTTACTCGTTGATTCAGCAACGGGCGCAAGAGGGCGGATTGAGCTTTGATCAGGCTAGAAGACGAATTGTACAAGAGTTGGAGTGGCAAACAGCGCAAGTTTTTCAGAACAATATGTTGTTGTCATCTTTTGCTTCACTGCAACCCACCAACGGAGACCCTGCTTTTGTCGGTTATCCTGATGGCGTATTCCGTCTTGTCGATGGGCAAATGGTGCTTAACGAGGGTCCATCCGGTCCGCAATTTTTCGTAGGACAGACGGACAATGGGTTCGTGATCAATTTTGCGCCGGCGCAAAATGTGATACAATCTATCGACCCAAGTATTCCTGTTACTCTTACCAAGCATCAAGCACATGTGAGTGACGGAGCGTGGGGTAGCCATGCGAACCATGCTCTTTCCGGAAATTTGCTGTTGGCGACACATGGATCGACTGCCATGCGAGCCGGGATTGATGCAATGCTTGGCAAAGGTGCAAGCACATTGGTTTCGAATGCTTTTAAGGGAATCGGCAAAAAAGTTATTCCTGGCTTTGGATGGGCCGTTGGAGCGTTCAGCTTGATTTCTAGTGGAGTTTCAGCAGGTCAGCGGCACGAGCAAAATGTGCGCCAAACAGAGAATTTAGTGGAAGCGATAGATACTGCTGGTTTTGTAGGAAGTTTCCAAATGTACGCAGTTGTGACGACACAAAATGGTCAGCATGTGGTGCATATGTTACCCGGTCATAACACACAGCAGCGCATCGACAGCTTCAATGCAAACCTTGACGCAAAGATAGCAGATGGGGTGATTGATAGGCGCACGAGAGAACCACTAAACCCTTACGAATTTGGCTTCCCTTTCCCCATAGAAACTTTAGAGCAGCTTATGAATTACCAACCTTATATTCAAACCATGAATGAATATAATCGCATAGTGTCATAGGGGAGTGAACGATAGTATGAATAAGAAAAAGCGGATCATATGGGGAGTTTGCTTAGCTGCCATAACCGCACTTATATTATTTTCCAGTATATCAAGTTGCATGGATAGGAGAGCGGAAATGGAACGTGAAATAGAGTTGCAAAGAGAGTGGGGATTGATGCAAAAAGGACAGTTTGGTGCAGCAATGGGGCTTGCACCGCGCACGGAAGAAGGAGTGGGGGGCGATGCGTTTGTATTTAGTAGAATTTTTGATGTAGACGTAGTTTTTGTCCGCACGCCGGAAGAGGCGGAGACCTTCCCGGACAATGTGTTGGTAGGTTTTCCCACAGAACAGACAGAAGCGTCATTGCGTGCGTTGAATTTCTGGGTTGAAGTTTGGATTGAGGAAAAGGGTCACGTTCTGCCGGAAGGGTTTGAGCTACCATTAACTATGGACGATTTAATTGATCGTCAGGATGCGATGAAAGAACTTTTTTTCAGTCTTGACGTTACACTCAGGAGAGATATTAGTGTAGGTCATCCAGCCCCAAACGATGAGGAATGATGCGAACCACTCTCAATGCCAAAATCCGCGGCTCCGGTAACATTTTCGACACAGACTGCGACGAGTGCGTTGCCTCGCAAACATATCTCTGGAGACTATATCATCGCATACCGCGCGTTGTGTGATGTTGCACCTGCCGACATGACACATGAAATTTGCCATTTTCTTACCCATGCCTATGATTACTGAGGCATTGACAGATGAGCAGGAAGACCATATCTTGACAGGTCTCACCCACATGGCAGACAGTATACAGTTTGCTTACCCGAGATATAAATCAGTTTGTAAACAGGATTGGAGCAATTGCCAATGGAATTTCTGCATAGGTAGTCTTCCAAGGCTGAAAATAATCTGGGCAATTTGCAATCACTTTGTAGCATCTTTAATACGATTCACAAATGGCACTAATCGTAGCGAACAATATTATGTATTTTTTCAAAATCAGCCGGGGAGCGTAAGTTTTATCCTCGGCTTAATTACAACCTTTTTACAGTCTCAACAAGATATGTTTACACAAAATCCTTAATGTCTGAAGTCTCCGTAGCAATGATTGATGGAATTAACCAGATGATGAGCAGAAGTGTTCGACCTGATGGTGCTGCGTCTGGTCTTGAAGAAAGCATGAGGCTTTCAGGAACTATTTTTGATACAGGCTGTAATGAATGTATTCGTTGTGATACATATTATGAGAGTCAATTTCAGGAACTTGCAGAGGAAATGCAACGTCTTTCTGTGAAGTTACAAACAAATAGCTTTTGCCTGAATGTTGGGATTATAAATTGGGATGCACTGTTTGAGATTAAATCGCGAATGGATTGCACACAGATGTTACCAGAGTGATACCGGAGGTATAAATTAAATGAAAAGGGCTCTAAAAGACAATATTCTATTTCAGCCTGTCGAGGTAAAAAGCTATTCAAATCTCTTTAGAGAAGTAGGTAAGGCAATATTTCATGGTTTTAACAAGGATTATGACAAAGTTTTGTTTAGCCTTATGGATGCTGTTGCTGAACTAGGAGTGGATGAAACCGAAGATAGGCTTGCGTGGACACTTGTTAACCGTTCAGTCATGCAGGCAATATCGGCGTTATTTAACAATTGTCAGGGTGTTATTCAGTCCATTGATGAGGATGTATTCATTAAAAAAATGAAAAAATTTAGGTACGATAAAAAAGTTGAGATAAGTACTGACTTTTTTAATTATCCTAAAGAGAGCGGATTTGTAAAAGATATGCAAGAAATATTGCGTGAATGGCTTGAGACCGTAGGTGTTGACAAGTGCAACGTGCAATCTATTGTATACAGGTTTCCAAGTTTTTTCATTTATTCAATGAACACTGAATGGTCAAAGAATCCAGAGAAGTATAGAAGATTATGCAAGCAAACACCTTTTTCTGATTCAGTGGTGATGGATGAGGATTGGGAGAGGTATAGAGCATATTTAAAAATGCTAACTGAAGAAAATGTTTTCGAAGAAGCATTTAGCTTATCACAAATATATGTTCCTCTGTATGCGTACTACGAAATGGATGAGCAAAAAGAATGTTCACATAAAATTCCACATAATGATAACAAGGAAATAAAGAGATGCGTTATTGGTCTTGAGGATTATATTCTCAAATGGATGATATCAAGTGGTAAAGAAGCGAAGGATGATGCTATTCGCATCATTTGTGGTGGACCGGGTAGTGGCAAATCCTCTTTTGCCAAAATGTTTGCATCATCAGCTTCAGATAAATACGATGTTTTATTTATCCAGCTCCATAAGCTCGACTTAACGCGAGACATTAAAGAAGTAGTTGGAGATTTTTTGACTTCAAGTCGCTTATTCAATGAAAACCCTATTGGAAAATCTGAACAACTGTTAATTATCTTTGATGGGTTAGATGAAATTTCACAGCAAGGAGTTGCAAGTTTAAATGCCGCTCGAGATTTTATCGCTCAAATTCAGCAATTGCTGCACAGTCATAATCACACAACGCTACAAATAAGAGTAATTGTTACCGGACGAGATTTATCTGTTCAGGAAATTCAAACGCACTTCAGGATAGAAGGGCAAATATTGCATGTATTACCTTTCTATGTTTCTAATGAGGAGCGTAAACTAAATGAATATGTTAATTCAAACTTACTCAATGAAGATAGACGCAACCTTTGGTGGGGCAAATATGGGGAACTGACTGGTAAAGGATACGTGGAACTTCCAAATGAGTTGCAAAAAAAATCTTTGGATGAAGTGACTGCACAACCTTTGTTGAACTATTTGCTGGCGTTGAGCTATGATAGGGGTAACATTGAATTTACGAAAGAAACGAATCTAAATGATATATATTATGATTTAATTGATGCGGTATATGAACGTGGTTACCAATCGCCGCATAAAGGGATTAAGGGAAGGATTACTAAACCTGAATATGAGAAAATTTTAGAAGAAATTGCTGTTTCGGCGTGGCAAGGAGCTGGGCGTACGACCACGATAAAAGCGATAGAAAAAAGATGTGAAAAAAATAGTCTTGATGGCATATTGAGAAAGTTTCAAGAACAAGCAAGTGAAATTGGTGTTACCAATCTACTTATGGCTTTTTATTTCCGTGATGCCGGCGTGCCTGGTGCAGATAAAGCTTTTGAATTTACACACAAAAGTTTTGGTGAATACTTAGCAGCAAGGAAAATTGTCAAGCATGTTCAAAAAACACAAAAAATGTTAAAACGTCAAATTGAAGAATATGAAGGTTGGAGCTTTGGAAGAGCACTTGAAGAATGGATTGATCTATGTAGTAACGCTGCTATCGATTCATATATTTTTGAGTTCGTATGTAATGAAATAAAAAGGAACGACATTGACGAAGTTAAAGAATGGCAAAAAGCTCTTTGCGAACTAATTTCATATATGCTAAAAAAAGGTATGCCCATGGAGAAAGCTGCAATACCAAGTTTTCTGGAAATGACCCGCCAATCGAGAAATGCGGAAGAGGCGTTACTTGTAGCGTTAAGTGCCTGCTCCTGGTTTACTAATGAAATTTCTGAAATTAAATGGGAAGAAAAAACATCAGCAGGAGAGTGGTTGGTTAAACTTTGTGGTCAGCGCAAAGCGGATTATGTTTTTGTGCTTTCATGTTTGAATCATCTAGACCTTTCAAATTGTGACCTCATTATATTGGATCTCTACAATGCAAATCTAGCATTTTCAATATTACAAGCAAGCGAGATGGCTTATACTAACTTAGTGGATGCAAATTTGGGGGGTGTTAATTTGAAAGGTGTTAACTTAAGGAATGCCAACTTAGAGGGTGCCAACTTAAAGGATGCTAACTTGGAGGTTGGCTTTATAGTTGGTGCCAACTTAAAGGACGCTAACTTAGCGAATGCCAACTTAGTGGGAGCTGACTTACGAGGAGCGAACTTAAAGGATGCTAACTTTGAGTGTGCTAACTTAGCGAATGCCAACCTAGTGGGAGCCGACTTACGAGGAACGAAAACGAACTTAAAGGATACCAACTTAGAGGGTGCTAATTTTGAAGATGCTAGGTTTTCAAAATTTATTTCAAAAAGTAATCAAAACGAATATTGGCGTCGCAGCTCGAATATGGAATTTTTTTAGATCTGCGCCTAGCAGAGCGTTGTTTGAATGGAGATACTAACTGGAACATTTAGGAAAACGCAATATGTTTGAAAAAAGTAATTGAATACGAGCCTCAGATTTGTTATAATTTAAGTGTTTAGTCCAATTTTCAATAAATTCTGTATCGATGATAATGGCATTACTATGATTATGCGAAGTGCGTGTTGTGATTTTTCTTGGGTCAAATCGCGAGGCATCAGCAATTAACATTATAAAAATGGAGAATAAAGATATGAAAAAAAGATGGATTCCGGTAATATTATTGTCACTGGTCGTAGCAATACTAATAGGTCTACGATTTGGGACAGACATGGAGCAGCAACGATTCTTAGAGGCAGCAGATATAGAATCAATTGCTCCAGAAGCAATTGCAGTTGTCAACTCTGACACTGGTGCTGCGATGGATGGAGTAATCTTGAATTACTCTGCAGCAATAATAGACACGTTAGGTGATGGCTTTATTTTGGTTTCACCCGCAATGGCACAAACTGGTCTTGAGCAAGGTGTTTATAGCGCAATATTGACATTTCCGTCGCATGTATCTGAACGAATAGTTGCGTTTAACACTGAGACTCCTGAACGTGTTCAGCTTGAGTTTAGAGTTAATCCAAACTTGGCTGAGTCAAATTATATAATGACACATCTGGAATTATTGAATCTTCAATTAGCAATAAATACGACTGTAGCAAATACCTATGTCACGTCATTGTTTTCTCAGTTTCACACTGCACAAGATGAGATGGGTGCAGTATTTCGAAACAACATAACCAGTCGCGAGGCAATAGACGTTGTATATCTAAGAGATTTTACACCCGATCTAGATCTTGACTTTTTACCTGAAGTACCTTTCGAGCCGAACGAAGCAGACACATCAGAACACCTTCAAAGTGTAGCGGGTTTTGCTGAAGAAGTGAGACGTATATATCGTTCGAACTTTGAACTTGCTGCAACAATATACAGCGGAATGCGTGATACATTCGATCCTCTTGTTGACGGCTTTGATGATGAGCGCGCTGCATGGATTAGAGAAGCAAGCGCGTGGATAGCAGATTGGGTTCAGTTTTCTGGGGAAGTAGATGACTTTTTTGCCTTGGTGATTGGGCACCAAGGAGACCTGGTTGAGTGGAGAGCTAATGAAGCGATGGATTGGCATGGGGAACTAGAAGATTGGCATGATGGTGTTGAAGACTGGTATGATGCACTTGTTCTTTGGTATGGTGCTCCTGGTGTTCCCAATACAGCAAGAGAGTGGTTTGGTCGTGCAGAGAGTCAAGTTGCAGCAGTTAATTGGGAAATAAATGAAATGAGCTCAAGGTGGAATGATTTCTTTGCTCCGCCACTATGGACTAATGTACGAGCACAGGCTGAACTTCTTCCTACAATGGAATCAGTTAATCCAGATTGTACTTGTATATGCCCTTGTGAGCCTATTCCCACATGCACGTGTGATACATGCGGTTTATCATGTAATTGTTCAGACGTTGGTACAGGTTCGTGCGGTGCTAGTTGCGCTTGTCCATCAGACAATTGTTGTATGGGTGTCTGCCTGCCAGGCGATTGTCCATTAACTACTAATCCTGATCACATACATACAGCAGCATGTTTACAAAATAAAGCAGATGAACTTAGTGACTATATTTTAAACAATTGGGCACCCGGTTTTATATCTGCATTTAATAGTGTACTAATCCCGACAAATGCAGAATTTATAGCCGACTGGATTGTTGATACTGATGGAATCACGTTTTCATTAAGCGAAGTTGATGAAGATATGCCACCACCGCCCACGCTTGATGGTGATGTAGAGCAAGCAAACAGGCGAGAAGTGCCACCAGAATGGAACGATGAGGATGAAGACTATGAACCGCCAACAAGACCTGAGGAAGAAGATGAATTGCCGCCGGATCCGCATGAAATTCTGGCTGGCATTCATGAAATAAATTATTTATTGCAACGATTCAATGTAGGAGATTTCATGCCAGACGAACTTTCGGAAGAAGTTGGTGTTATGTTGGCTGCTTATTCTTCATATCTTGACTTTATCCGTGCAGACTTATCTTTTCAATTCATGGAGAACATATTCATGCTCTTTGATGTTCGCTCAGAGTATATCGAATATCTTAATTATTTACGCACATCCGCACTTGAATCTGAATACGACGTAAGAACGGATTTGCAAGCCACCATATATGAGTTTTACAACGTTGCACACGGTAGTGGTCAGGACACATATGAGAGACTCTCCAGTTTTACTGGTATGCTACCGGAGAGTCGCACAGCGGCGGGCATAAATCAAGAACTGGTTAATTTTACGATTGCGCCATTTGAGTTCATGACACCAGTAGTGCGTGCAGAAATAAGGACAGACATAGTGACTACATCTAATTTGCTTGACTTTTTACTGTTGCTTGCGCTTATTATTCTGGCTATTCTTGTAATATTGGCTGTGACGCTGACTGTAATAGAATATGTTAAGAAAATGAAAGCTGAGTCAAAGTTATAGAGAGATATAGGAATTAAATCTAACGAAGAACAAGCGTGGATCATTCTCAAATATTAATATGAACAGGAGATACATAATGAGGACTACAAAGAGAAGAATAATTGCGTTGATAACAATATTGACGATACTGTTATCGCTTACACCAATGGCGGTCGCATTTATAGATGAAGGCACAGGTTATGAATTGTTAAGCGGGAGTATTGTAGATACAGTTTTAGCTAGTGCTAATGAAATGGACATAGCTTTGTTAGAAGTGAAAAATACAGAGTTATCCGACGAGAAAACTTTTGAGTGTGATAATAGCTATGGATCGTACAATTTATTTGAGGACCTTGAATGTGATTGTTTACATGAGTGCGAGCAGGAAGAGCTTTGCGAATGCGTGTGTGAGCATGGCTATTATTATGATTGCATTTGTGAGTGTGCTTGTGGATTTGAAGAGTACTACATTGAGATTATGCCACTTAATACATTCACAGCTAGCGATTGGGTTCAACTACAGAGCGCATTTTCAAACATGTCAACCAATGGGTCCTATATGGTAAATATTGCAGGAAATATTAATATGGAGGATGGGCTACCGACTATTCCTATAAATAGAACTGTCACAATCACAGGTGGAGGCACATTAACCCAACCAACTTCAAATCGTCACTTTACTGTAGCAGGTACATTAATTTTAGAGAATATTACGCTCAGTGGTGTTGTCGGAAACACAAATAATCACGGAGGAATCACTGTAAGTAGTGGTGGTCGCCTATATATGGAAGATGGTAGCACAATCACCGGAAACAGAGCCAATATTAGTGGGGGCGGTGTAAGTAATAGTGGACACTTTACAATACGCGGTGGTGTGATTAGCAACAATACTACTACTGCTAATCTCGGTGGTGGTATATCCAACACCACTGTAGGTACTCTTGTTATGGAAAGCGGAATAATTAGCGGTAATATTGCTGAATTACGTGGTGGTGGAGTAGCTAATACGGGAAGTTTTACTATTAATAATGGTACTATCAATGGAAATAGAGTATATCGACCCAATGGTGGAGGCGGTGGAGTATATAACTTTACTGGTACTTTCATTATGAATGGCGGAACCATAAGTGATAATGCCGCGGCTGAAGGTGGTGGATTATGGAATATGGGTTTTTCCACTATGAACGGCGGTGAAATAAGCGGTAATACAGCAACTCAGGGCGGTGGTATACATAATAATACTAACCATGCATCATTTACTATGAACAATGGTCTGATTTCCGGCAATGACGCAATGGCCGGTGCCGGTATCAGTAACTTTAGTGGTGGTTCAATCATTATGAGAGGTGGCGAGATCAGCGGAAATACCAGAGGAGTCGGTGTGGCCAATGCAATCAGCGGTTCTACATTCGTCATGTACAATGGAACTATATCGAACAACTCTAGTGCCGGTGTATCCAATTCAGGCACTTTTACAATGTATGGTGGCACAATTAGCGAAAACCTTGGTCTCGGTGGTGCTGGTGGTGTATTCAATTCAGGCACATTTACAATGCACAATGGTTCAATAAGCAATAATAATTCTGTTAGCTCCGGCGGCGGCATAAGCATTAGTGGTGGTACGGTTACTTTATATGCAGGTACAATAAGCGGTAATAGAGCAAATGGTACTAATGCACTTGTGCATGGAGGCGGTGGAATCGCCTGGACAAACGAAGAGGCTTTACTCAACCTAACCATAGCTCCGGCGGTCGTGCTTTCAAACAATATTGCTGCAACGGGGCTTCGTATAAACGATGCGCTAAATAATGTTCACAATATTAATGCGAACGGCAGAATCAACCCAGGAACATGGACAGGAAGTGACACTGGTATTTCACATGCGTTCAATAATCACGACATCAGAACGCCCGTTGTTCCAATTCAACCCCCACCAATTGAGCCGGAATATCGCAATATTCGCATTTACTATGTGATAGACAACGACAATGTTGATGAAATCGTAATAAGTCCTATGATGTCTAACTATCCTTTAGGATATATTTACGAAGTCAACGAGACTTTTTACTTGACAGGTTCTCGTGCAATAGATATGAATGCACTACCGGGTGATAATGTTTATATATTTGAAGGTTGGTTTGTCTTTGTGGGCGAAGATTGGGATGAATATAATTCTTATCTTCCAGGCTTAGTTGCAGATCAACTGCAAGGGTCATTTGTAGTACCTCAATCAACAGCGGGAGAAGATGTATGGGATGATATAACGTTATATGCGGTATGGTCCTTGCGTGAAGCACAAGATGCAGTAACTCCGCCAAGTGCACCGACACCTCCTCCGGCTGGTGCTCTTCCGGCAACAGGTATTGAAAGCAGCGTGACATTATGGGTGGTATTATTGTCACTTACGGTATTAGTAATTACAGGCGTTGTAATATGGCTTGTGATAAGTAAAAAGAAGAATCAGAAAGCTACATTAGGAAAATAGAGCTACAGGGAATGGCAGTGTTGTATAATTACAACAATTTGTACAATATATATAATCCGTATCCAACAAAGTCCACTTTGTGGGTACGGATTTTGCATAGGTTTGTAAAGGAGAAATAACAATGTCAGAAATATTTGTAAATAATTCGGGTATTCAATCGCAAAGCGGAGCTATTTCTAATTCAACAAATGCTGCCGAGCAATCGACTACAAATTACAGATCACAATCAATTACCCATCAAGGTGGACTTGATGGGGCGGCTAGATTTAGCACGTTGCAATTCAACGACTTCGCAAGACGGGCTGTTGAAGCAGCATGTGCAACAACGCACAATATAGGTGCTTTTATTAGAAATGCGGCTCAAACAACAGCATCTTTAGACCAATCGCAAAGCAGAAGATTTATAATGGACCATTAATTCGCAACTGATATGCCTATTGGGTTTGCAGACATGTTACTCGAGAGTCGTATTGCAGCGAGTATAAATCAAAATTTATTTACTTTTATTTAGGAGGGCAGACGATGCAAGGGTATTCCGGCGCTCCGGCGCGTCAGTATTTACGAACATGCGAAGAGGCAATGGATGCAGCCAATGCAGTAGTATCGTCATCAGCGGGTAGACTGCCAGCGATAGCGCGACCGCCGCTGCGTCGTCTTCCGCATTTGGAAGCCGATGCCGTATTTAGACCTGGAGTGACTGCCGGTTTTGAGTCGAGTGCCAATATAGTTGCCTCCTCTGGTCATTACAACAGTGCAGCACTTACGCACATAACGTTTGGTGAGGAAATAACCGGGCAACTGGATCAGATATATAATGCGATAGATAATGCAGTGACAACAAACCTCCGCATGCCGCAAACAAGTACACAAGTACATCTTGTAACACAAATGCTTAGAATGTTAATGCCACAGTTAAGGGATTTACTATCCCGAGCCGGAGCAATAACGAACCGTCAGTCAGCAGCAATGCTAGGCATCGGTGGTGGTGGTGAAGGTTTTGAAATGCAACCTTCAGTTGCGGACTCATACCGGGTTGCCAATGAAGCAATCCTGCAAAATGTAAGTGAAGATATGCGTAATTATGCACAGCGTGCACGCACTCATGCCGATCACTGCGACACCCAGGCAGACAATTTACGTTGGCAACTAAATCGTATGCGTAATCAACCAACTCCTCCGAATCAAACTACGGCGCAAGCACGGGCACGTACTAATACAATGAATCAATTGACGAGCAATATAAACAGTTTGCAGAGTGAAGCACAAGTGTATCGTGCAGAAGCTATGCGTTTAGATCAAGGAGCAGATAACCTTGCACAAGACATATTATTTACACGGCGAAGATTTGAGCACTATGTGAAAGAATGTATAGATTGCGATGCACATTTTGCAGGAGAGTTCCAACAACTTGCAGGAGATATGCAACAGCTTGCAATGCAGTTTGAAGCGATAATGAGCAGTTTCTGTCCAAATGCGGGTATAATCGACTGGAGTGGATTACTGGATGTAAAAAGTCAGATGTCACCAGCAGATCAAGAGTTATTGTCCTTGTTGTTCTTTAGAGCTATGCTTGCACTAGCGGGTGTAAACAATTTTTGTTTATTCGGCTTAGACCCTGTCAACATGAGTACAGGCAACTTCATCTACAATAAAGAAGACATAACAATACCTGGACGCTTCCTTCTTGAGTTCAGACGCTTTTATAACAGCATTGGTGGGACTGAAGGTGTAGTTGGTGCAGGCTGGACACATAATTATAATATACGTTTAGAAGATAAAGAAAGTGCAGTTCATGTAATATTTGGCGATGGTCGTGTTGAGACGTATAACTGTTCAAAGGAAGATGGATATATCTCTCCACTAGAAAGTGACTATAGTTTGCAGAAAACTGACAATGGTTGGGAGCTTTCTACAAGCACCAACGAAGTTCATAAGTTCGACAAGATTGGATTATTACAAAGTATCTGTGATGCAAATGACAACGCAGTTACACTTGACTATAAAGACACGTTATTATCTAAGGTATCCACCCTAGGTGGTAGCTTGAAATTTTTATATGACAAAAATAATCGCATAATGAATGTATCAGACCATACAGGTCGGGAAGTTAAACTCGAATATTCGGGCGTATTACTAAGCAAGGTTGTACATCCATCGGGAGCAGAGCATAAATATGGCTATGATTCATACGGTAATCTATCAACGATAATCAATCCTCTTGGTGTAGAGGTAATCAAGAACAAATATGATGGTAATGGCAGATTGGTTGGTCAGAGTTTTGCTGATGGCGGTGAGAGTTCGGTTAACTATGAGAATGAAATAACGACTACTACAGAGCAAAATGGTAATGAGATAAAGTATGAGCGTGATAGCAAGTATCGTACTATACGTACCATCTACTCAGATAGTGAAGAGCGTTTTGAATACAATGATCAAAACAAGCGCACTAAACATATAGATCGTAATGGGAATGAGACTACATTTGAATATGATGAATATGGTCAAATGTTTAAAATTACAGATGCTCTGGGTTACAAGACAAAACTTGAGTACAATGGCTCTGACTTAGTACAAGTAAGCCGTGAAGATGATATTATGGCGAAGTTATGCTGTGATGATAACGGCAACGTAATCGAGGTCAAAGATGCATTAGAACGCATATCAAAGATTGAATATGATGGCAAAGGACAACCTGTTAAGGTGATAGCTCCGGATGAGTCTGTAACAATGATGGAATACGACGAGTGTGGAAACATTGTTGCCATAACTGATGCACTTGGTGCAGTAACAATGTATGAGTATGATAAACTCAACCGACCTATAGCTACAACTGATGGTAATAGCAACAGAACTAAATTTGAATACAATGCTACGGGAGATATATCAAAGGTAACCAATGCCGATGGTAAGAAGCAAACATTTGAATACAATGCAAATGGTAAAGTAACCAGTATGGTTGACTTCGATGAAAGCACCATAACGCAAGAATACAACAACATGGGTAAGCCTTGTAGAATGGTTGACCAAGAGGGTAACGAAACCATACTTGAGTATGATTTGATGTGGAACGTATCGAAACAGATTGATGCAAATGGTAACGAGACAGTTTTTGAGTATAATAAGCTAAACAGACTAGAGAAAGTAATCAATGCCAAAGGCACAGAAGTACGCTTTGAATATGACCCTAATGGCAACAGGACAAAAGTATATGGTGCTAAAGGTGAAGAGGTTACTTTATCATACGATTCACTTAACAGACTAACAGAAGTGACTGAGCCTGATGGTGCAAAGATGACTGCTAATTATGACTGTATGGGTCAAGTAACAAGAGTCACTGACGCAATGGGTTATGAGACCAACTTCATATATGATAAAATGGGGCAGAAGACGAGTGAAATAGACCCGACAGGTAGAAAGCTAAAATATACATACAACGCACTTGGTCAAATTGCTACCGTGACTGGTTCCATCGGTCGAACAGTTGAGTATGAATATCTTCCAGGAGGGCTATTGGCGAGTGTCACGCAACCTGATGGCAAAAGTGAGAAATATACATATGATGCAAACAAGAATATCATTTCTAAAGAATCGCAGGATGGATACACTCTCAGTTATGAATATAACTGTTTAAATCAAATAACGAAAATCAGTAGTAGTACAGGACAGATTAAAACACATACCTATGATGCTGTGGGTAATGTCACGAGCATAACAGACGCAAATAGTAATACAACGAGATACATATACTCCCCAGCTGGCAATTTGATTTCTGTAATTGACCCTCTCGGCAATAAATCTGAATATGATTATGACAGGCTTGGCAATTTGGTAGAAGTTAAACAGTTTGCAGAGTTAAGCGAAGCTATGGAGATAAACAAGCAAAATTCAAAACTTCGTATTACCAAATATGATTGGGATGAAATTGGTCAAGTTGAAAAGATAACAGATGCTCTTGGTAATATAGAAAAGTATACGTATGATGAATTAGGCAATGTTACAAGTAAACTCGACAAAGACGGATTCTTGACGAAGTATGCTTACAACATAACAAATCAGCTTGAAGAGGTTGTTTATGCGGACGGCAACACGGTAAAGTTATCATATAATCCACTAAAACAGCTAACTGAGATAAGAGATTGGCTTGGCATAACATCAATTGATGTAGATGAGCTTGGCAGAGCAAAGAAAGTTAGAGACCATAATGGCAATGAAGTGGAGTATACATTCGGCACAGAAGGCGAACAAAGGAGTATAAAGTACCCTGATGGCAAAGTTGCCGAATATATTTATGATGATTTATTGCGTCTGAAAACACTAATTGATGGTAATAACAAGGTTGATTATCTTTATGATAATAATGGTAGGTTAAGCGACAAGACATTCTCAAGTGGAGTCAGCACGAAATATATGTACAACGACATGGGCCTACTCTCTGAGCTTGCTCATAGCGATAAAGATGGTATTCTCGACAGATACACATACTCTTATGATAATATGATTAACAAGTCAAGTATTGAAAAATACAGACGTGGCTTGGAGGAAGAGAGTGGTAACTACAGTTACTCATACGATGCGCTATCACGTCTTACAAAAGTGCACAAAGACGGACAGCAGATAAAATCATTCGACTATGATGAGTTTGGAAATCGCAGCCAAATGATAGACAACAATGTTAAGACAAACTACACATACAACGCGCTCAATCAATTGATATCCACAAACAATACAATCGGTATTGAGCAACACTTCAACTATGACAAGCGCGGCAACCTGACACAGATACTTGAAAATGGCAAGGTTAAGAACTCCTATGAGTTTGGTGCGCTAAACAGATTAACTAAAGCAACAAACTCGGCAGGACAGAGTGCAAGCTATGATTACAATAGTTTTGGTTTTAGAGTAGGCAAGCATGTGACGGATAATCTCAATCCTACGAAAAACATCAATTATGTACTTGACCTTACGAAGCAATATCATAACCTCTTACAGATGAGCGATGATAAACAGACACAATGCTACACATGGGGTCATAATATCGCTTTTGCAGATGATAACGCATACTTGCAAGATGAGCTTGGTAGTCCGCTACGATATATTGACAGCACAGGCAATACTATAGGCAGTTATGGCTATGGTGAGTTTGGTGATGACCTTTATGGCAATCAAGGCGCAGTGCAGCCATTCGGATATACTGGCTATATAGCGGACAGCATTGCAGGTACGTATTTTGCTCAAGCGAGGGAGTACCTGCCTAGTATTGGCAGATTTAGTGGTGAGGATATCGTCAAACAAGGTAATAATTGGTACGCATATTGTGGCGGAAACCCCTTAAAGTATATTGACCCCGATGGGCAGATATACATTGTATATGACCAGTGTGCAAGACAATTTGTGTATACTTCAAATAGAGATGTGGCGTTGCAATTCGTGAATGTTCCACCAGGTAGTGACGCAACGCCGTCTGGTGTTTTTATTGAAAGTACTAGCCCTGGGAGAGTGGTCTATGACCTGAGGGCTAGTGGTCAAACTGTGGTAACTGCAGATAGTTCAGCGTTCAGAGTGACCACAACAGGCAAAGTTGAACCTGTTGTGCGTTCTCCAAGGAATGACAATGGAGTTACTATATCTCAAACAGGAAATAATATTATAATTGAGGCATATTTTTATTTTCCGACTGCGGGCGTAATCTTCAATAGAGACAGGATTCCCGACAACATTTGGACTGGTGATGAAAGTAATCTTACATATGCTCAGATATTTCTTCAGGGTGTTGAAGAACATTGGAGTGGCAATTTTGGGAATTATCAAGTAACTGTATATGCAAGACGTGCAATGACTGCTAGTGATGGAATTCAGGTAAATATTCGTAATGGGTACGGCGTTTCAAATCTGAGAGTTATAGGTGGGGCAGCAAACAATTGGTCTAACTCTAATCGTGGTACTATAACAATGTTTAGAGGAGACTTACGAAGTGAAACTACTCAGCCCTACTCGTTATCGCAGTTTATGTGGGTATCAGCTCATGAGTTTGGACATGCACTTGGTATTGCTGATGCATCAAGATTTGAAAATAGCGAAGGATTTGAAAGTATTATGAATGCGTTCGGAATGCTTGTGCAAGAACGTGATATAACTATGCTGTTGCAAGCATGGGAAACGGGTAATTGGCAGATTTGGCCAGGCATGGGGGATCGCTTGCCAAGTACACCTTGGCTAATAAATGAGTGTGTAGGATAAAAATACCATGAAAACCATAGAAATTTAAATACTGATGTAAATGCGATGAGAATGGAGTGAAGATATGTTCAATGATTTGCAACGCATGAAAAAAACATTATCGTTATATGGTAAGATAATAATATTTATGTTGTTATTTATGTTGTTGATAATAGGCTTAGTGTCTTGTATGAGGAGTGATGAAGAGATGCGCTATAGAGGAATATCAGATAGATATCTCCCTGAAAGGGTGCGTGAAGTGCCAATGGGGTTTGTTGCACTGGATACGGCGATACGTGAATATGATGGCGTTTTAAGTTATTTGTTTTGGTCAACGAATTTTGTGATTCAGGACTCAGAGGATGTTACGATTTTTCAGACTGACGTAAAAAATAGTCAAGTTATAGTTTTGTATAGAAATGTGTACTATATTAACGAGGAAAAATTTTTGGAAATTTTGGAATACGCAATAGATATTTATGAACAACAGAGTAGGATATATGAAGTCGGAGAAATGATAGAAATTCGCGGATTAAAAGATGGAAACCGTATTGACTTTCACATTGTGATAACTTCTATTGAGAGAAATGTATTAAATGAAAATGCTTTATACATAATTAACTTTCTAGTAGATCCTATTATTTCTGATGATTATTTGTTGGAATTCTTTTATCGTGTTACAACACAGGGGGGAAATCATAGTGATTTTCAACTAATTGATATAAATACCGTGCATATTGAAGTTGAAAACAGCTATTTTGTGGAATCCCTTTTACTGAAAAACTCGGAGAGACTGTCGCAGAGTGCTTTTCAGAACAGCGTACGCAGAGTTAGGGTGCATAATCAAAGTTCTGTATATTCGGAATAGCTCAGTAGAGAGGAAATAATGTAAAAAGACAATTCGCAAATACATAATGAACACAATTTTTTGAGTTTCACAATCAAAATTTATTTTAATTTTATTTAGGAGGGCAGACGATGCAAGGGTATTCCGGAGCTCCGGCGCGTCAGTATTTACGAACATGCGAAGAGACAATGGGTGCAGCCAATACAGTAGTATCGTCATCAGTGGGTAGTCTGCCCGCGATAGCGCGACCGCCGGTACGCCGTCTTCCACATTTGGAAGCCGATGCCGTATTTAGCCCTGGAGTGACCGCCGGTTTTAGTCGAGTGCCAATACAGTTGCCTCCTCTGGTCATTACAACACTGCCACAAGTAATTTTATGAATATGGATGAGTAACAGACTATGCAAAGAAATATGCGAACAACAGCACAGATTAGTAATGATATTAGTAGTGTGCAGACAAATTTAGTGTCTGCACGAAGCGAACTGCAGCGTCTTGAGGCAGATTTAGTTACCTTAAATACACTTTCTGGACACTGTAATAAGTATTGCGAGAGCTTTGATGAAGAAATTCATCTGCAACGTTCGGAAATAAACGGCTTGTCTGCGCTGAGTCAAAATTCGGTAATTATAGGACGTCATATTGATGTGATGAGTGATGCGTTGACTGGAGCGACGTATTGCAGTGTCAGTCGCGAACTTGATGAGTTATTAGCTGAAATTTCACGTGAAAGAACGAGCTTGGAAAATGCCATCGATATTGAGCGTAGTAATATAGCAAATATGGAGGCACGCCTCACGAACCTGAGATGGGAACTTAATCAAGCTATGAGCATGGAAAGGATGTAGTTATGGGTGATTTTAGACTAAGTGGTCTTACAGATGAGTGTGTCATTGTTGTTGATGGTGAATTTCAGCGTGCTCGCAGAGACTTAAATGATTATGCAAGATTTTTGTCACGCTGCATGAGAGATTACACAAATATACTTACGAATATTTCAGCCGAAGCGATTTCTGATGGGCAGCTAAGTGATAGTTTAGCTGAGTTTTGTTATGAATCGCTTCCTCTTGCTAGCGAAATTGATGACGTGCGTAATAAGTTTGATAGTAAGATCCGAAATTTCGTAAGTAATGTCAATAGTGCAGATAATATATCATAGATAAGTTATAAGGAGAGTTTTGTGAAATGAGTAGTCACGGCATGCTTACAATACAATTTAGTTCATTAGAGATGGAACTGTTTAACTTCAAAGCACTTGAAGAACGAGTTATGAATGGGTCACCTTACGTCAACACACTAGGTTCTGAGTTAATGACTAAAAGCTATGGGCGCAGTTTTGAAGCAATAAATCTCGCCTATGCTGAATTAAACAAAATTGAGCAAAAACTAGTGGATTTGGTAGGGCGCACACGATATGCTATAGAATATGCGGGTATAGATTTTGCCGAACTTGACCACAGAAGAAGTGAACATATGCGAGAACTCCAAGAGCTTCATTCAAACCTCGCGTTTACAGGGATTGGCGTACGGTGTATGTATACATGCAGTGCTACGAACTCAGCCTGGGGTGATTAATATAAAATGAATATGATGCAACATAATCTAATTTATTTCATTTTTGCACCGAGTGTGCGTATTTTCATTTTGGAGGTATTATTTTTATGGAAGTTCCAAAACGCACTGAAGAAATGTTCAATCGTGAGTTTAATCAATATATAACTCGCATGGAAATGTGTGATATGGATTTGCAAGATCGGTTTGTTGCGCATATTGAACGCAAATATGGAATGAGCCAGAAAGATTTCAAAATAATTGCCGTACATCATGGTGATTTTGGAAATCCTTCTGACCGTATGTATGCATATTTAGCTGACGGTGCACCAGAAACGAAAGGTTTTTCTGTTAGAAGTGTAGTCGATGACGGGGAAAGTGATATTTTATGTTCAGATAATCTTGCTGGATTATTTATGCGTGATGAATTAGAAGTGTGGATTGCCGATATTGCAAGAGAGTTTTTTGGCGAAGTAAAGGTATTTATAAGATCATTTCCTCCTGCATTACCTGATGATTTTAATCGCAACAGCTCAGCACAAGATTTGAAGGGACGTGAAACTGCACTAATTCACGTGTCTATTTGTGTAACCGAAAAGATTGGCAGTGCCAAAGAATTTGAAGCAGCTACGAAGCAGTTTTTTGAGAGGTGGGGTGACGAGAAAGTGAATACGAGCCTATCAGTAGTTTGTTTAGAACAAGTTGCTTTTGAAAATAGAGCACGCGAAAATCATCACGAGCCACTATCTGAAGGAATGGTTATAACAACACAAAGCAGAACAATTTGGCCAAACCGGTCTGTGGAGGAATAGCTAATGAAACTATGGGATAAATCTCTAGTAGTGTGCATAATATGTGTGTCAATTTTATTTTCAGTGTTGCTCTCTGCCTGTGATGTTTTGCGAGATGAACTAATCACTCCAGCTCTGGAAAATGTTGTTGGGGGCTTAGAATCTGCTTTGGATGAACAAGAGAATACACAAGAAGAACTGATAAATGATCAGGCTGACGACGAGCTATTGGAAAATCCAATAGTTGGTAATTGGATTGCAGATCGTCCATATGGTGGATATTTTGAATTTACATATGATGAATTTAGGTGGTTTGAAGCACGAGAATATTTGGACGACAACTTTTTTTGGGGAACGTATACGTTTTCAGCAGGAGCTATGAGACATAACGGAGAGCTTGATTATGGTGAAGAAGGGCATGAAATATTCACGATTTATTTGACTTTTTTAGGTCAACAGTTAGATGGGATTACAGATGAGATAGAAGCACCGGGTGCACTAACCATCCAGCGTTTAGGTTCTGATGATTCATTGTTCGTTTTCAATCATGTTGCAGGACACACATTCAATATTGATAGGGTGTTAGAAGGAAATCAAAATGAAACTGAGAATTAAGTGCATTGTTTTCATAATCCTCATGACTCTACTCGCTATTTTTAGTGTGTCGTGTATGATTGCCAATCCTGACCATACAGAAGAATATCAATATATTACACGACGGGAAATGCGAGATATGGGTCCAACGCAAAGGTTTGTTACGCATATCGAGCGTAAATACGGTTTGAGAAACCGTAGAGATTTCAACGTGATTGCTACACATTACGGAAGAGGGCTTTTATCTCCAAGTAACCATATGTATGCATACTTAGTTGACGGCACACGAGAGACTCATACATTCAGGGTCAGTGGAGGGACTGATAGTTATGGAAATGCACGTTTTATGGATAACCTTGCCGGACTATTTATGCGTGAAGAGTTAGAGGAATGGATTGCCGAAGTAGCGGAAGAGTTTTTTGACGATGTAAAGGTGTTTGTGAGGATGTTTCCTCCATCATTGCCTGCTGATTTCAATAGAGACAGTTCTGCAAGAGACTTAGCAGGACGAGAAACCGGATTGATTCAAGTTTCAGTTAGTGTTTCTGAGCAATTTGAAAGTATTGAAGAGTTTGAGACGGTGGCAGAAGCATTTTTAGACAGGTGGAGTGATGAGGATGTAAACTCTCGCTTAGTCGTAGCCAGTCTAGAGCAACTTTTTTTTAATAATAGAACACGTGAAAACATCAATGACCCAATACCAGACGGAGTAGTTATAGCAGCTCACAGTAGAACAATTTGGGCGAATCGACCTGGAGAGGAGAATGATAATGAGTGAACCAATCCAACTAACAGATGAGGAATTATTAGCATTAAATAATATTATTTATCTACACGAATTTGGACCTGCAGGATTGAATGAAGAAACCGGTCCTCAAACAGTCGGCGAAATTCTGGAAGATATCAACTGGTACGTGGATGCTGGTAATGTTGAGGTTATTGGTAGTGGTCGTAATAGTCGAAGAGTTTATCCAGCAGCGATGACGAGAGATGAATGGGATAATATCATCAACCTAGTCCAAAACTGTGAAAGACTACGAAATCTTGAGGTCCACCACCCACGCCATGACCAAATAACCGACGCAGTTTCGGTTGTATTTGTCGATCCGGCGAATCGGTATCATGGAAATGTAGTGTTTCGTGGAACGGGAGAAAACCAATGGCGAGATAATGCTCAGCTTTTAACAATGATAGCCACTCAATGCCAACTTGCTGCACAGGAGTGGGTTGCGGGGCTTACGGAGTTTAGCTCGTTGACGTTGTCAGGACACTCAAAAGGAGCAAATACAGCAGTTTTTGTAGGCATCCAAGATGAGAGAGTGGTAAATGTTGTTGGATTTGACACACCGGGGTTTTCTAATGCTTTTCATAGACATTTTGAAGACTTACTAAATCAGCGTGCTGATATAGTAACACTCTATGCAAATGATTTAGACTTTATAAATATTCTGCTTCAACAAATTGGAGTAGATATCAACTTTTTTGCGAACCCAAATGTACAGAACTTTAAAAATCACCATTCCCCCAATACCGGATTTATGATGGACGAGAATGGCTACATCCTGTCGTTAACGTTTGCTAATTATGGAACTGACTTACAACATCCTGTAATGGAAATGCTCAATCGCTTTACTCTTTATTTACTTGAAAATGCATCGCCGGGTGAGCAGCGTTACATAATGAGTGTAATGGGTGAATTACTTATATCATTTATGGGAAATGATGACTATATGCGTAATAGACTATTAAATCGTTTTGGACCACAAGGTGCATTATTGATTTTTGATTACCTGAGAGAGTTTTTAATTTACCTTCAAGAGACTGATCCTGCTGCATATGTGCGTTACAGACATGCGATGACTGTACTGGCCGGTTCTATTTACTTTGATAGTGTGGAAAATCCTACTATCACAATGCTTTTAACAACAATGGTATTAGGCAATCAATCTCTAAATATACTTGAAGGGGTTGGTGATTATGCTCGCTTTTTTAACCATTTGTTCGGTGCAACTATACGTGACTTTTCCGAGCAAACAAAAGATGAACTTATTAGATCAGCTGAGAATTCAAGATTTAGAGATAAATCGTGGTTAGACTGGACTCGTTGGGGTGTTTCACATTTAGCAGAAGTAACATTTCCTCGTTTAAGTATTAGAGCACGACTTAATAGCGTAAGCAATTTTTTAGACGACGTGAATGAAATCCGACGCAGTAATGTTGATAACATAAAGCGAGTGTTTGAGGAAGTTCGTAGTCTTGATGCAAGCCATGCTTCACAAATAGAAAGTTCAACGGATGAGTTGACTCAAGTGACAAACAAGCTAGAACAACTTGTGAGTCGTATAAGTTAAGATGTATGGGACGATATAACGTTGTATGCGGTGTGGTCCTTGCGTGAAGCACAAGAAGTAGTAACGTCGCCAAGTGCACCGACACCTCCAGCGACTGGCGGTGGTGGTCTTCCGGCGACAGGTATTGAAAACAGCATAAACAACCCACTCTCGATCAAGCAAGATCGCGGGGTGGGTTTCGGACAATATGTGGTTAGTAACCAGTAATTGTTATAGGAGCAAAGGTCGCCCCCTAAACACTTGACAATTTTGCTCAATTCCTGTTTAATGAAATGGTACTATTAAAGATTAAATTTGTTGTCGAAAATCGACAAAGGAGTGGGTGCAGGTTGTCTGAGATATTATCACAATCGGAAATTGATGAGTTATTAAGTGCGCTCATGACCGGTGACGAAGAATTTGTGACGGACTCATTAGCAGGAACTTCCGGGATGAAGATCAAAGATTATGATTTCAGAACCGCAAATAGATTTCCAAAAGAGCAGATTCGTACATTTAGTGTGGTTTTTGAAACATATAGTCAACTTTTGTCCAATAATTTATCGAGCATATTACGCGTATCATGTGAGTGTGAAATACTCTCGATTGAAGAAGTTATATACAGTGAGTTCGACAATTCATTGCCGACTCCGGTTATTCTTGCAGTAACAGGAGCTCCACCGATGTATGGGTCCTTATTGGTCCAAATGTCACCGGAGTTTGCATACATGCTCATAAGCCGCATGTTCGGAGGCGTTACAACCGGAGAAAATACAAAGCAATTTACCGAAATTGAACTTGCGCTAGTTGAGCGAATACTTCGTCAACAATGTGTTGTATTTGATGAGGCATGGGGTAAGGTGATTGAGCTTTCTATGCAAATTGATAGAATTGAAACAAGTCCTCAATTTGCACAGATAACTGCACCTAACGAGCCGGTAGTTGTTGTAATTATAAACGTAACAATGGGCGAAGAAAGTGGGCTGATGAGTATTTGTATACCTCATACAGCAATTGAGCCTGTTGCGCAACAAATGGATACTTCCGTGTGGATTTCAAGCGGTGTGCATGCGCCGATGCCTCTAACAGCTTACTTTAAATCTACACCTGCAACTATAGATGATATAATTAGTCTACAAGTTGGTGATGTTATAAAGCTTAATCATACAGTAGATGAACCTCTTACCATCAATGTACAAGACATTCCAAAATTTCGTGCGTCTGCAGGAACATATGATAACAAATATGCAATGCAGATTGTCGAAGTTCTAGGGGGTGAATAGTATGTCACAACCATCAACAGCAGAGCAAGGTCGTGTCGTAGATGTACGTCCAGCTCATTTCCGATCATTTGACACCGATAACGGGTCGACTGACGACGAGCGCCAAAATATAAAAATTACTCATAATACTCCTATTCAGGTATCTGTCGAACTTGGAAAAGCGAAGAGGGACATCAGTGAGATTCTTGAATTTGAGTTAGGTACGATTGTGGTTCTGGATAAGATTTCCGGCGATCCTGTAGAGGTTATGGTAAATGGTGAATTAATTGCACGTGGTGAGGTTGTTGTTGTTGGTGACAACTACGGTGTGCGGATAACAGATATCATAAATAGTTAGGGTCTGCGGTAAAACCCCGAAAGTGCTGAAAACCCTGGATAGAATGGACATTATGTGTTACAATAACTCCAGTACAAGCGTCAATATCTAGCGATTTTGGGGGTAAAGCATATGTATCG
>Ga0123355_10001201_pt1 | contig 36048 bp, 32 predicted proteins | sample TergutEmb28metaG_3_FD_89872 | JGI IMG/M metagenome (GOLD analysis project Ga0123355, IMG submission 89872) | Embiratermes neotenicus P1 segment gut microbial communities from Petit-Saut dam, French Guiana - Emb289 P1 | ecosystem: Host-associated > Arthropoda: Insects > Digestive system > Gut ...
ACTTAGATGTCCCATTATCCGTGAGGGGGACGATTTAACTAGTATTGTCATCGATAGTGTGCTTACAGCGGCTAAAAGTGAAGGTTTTGAGTTAAGAAACAAAGATGTACTTGGGATTACAGAATCAATTGTCGCCCGCGCACAAGGAAATTTTGCGAGTATCGACGCAATTGCAACCGATATCCGCTCTCAGTTAGGTGGCGAAACGATCGGTGTCATCTTCCCTATTCTTTCAAGAAATCGTTTCTCAACAGTTTTGAGAGGGATTGCCCGCTCCGCTAAGAAAATTGTTCTGATGTTAAGCTATCCAAGTGATGAGGTAGGTAATCGACTTTTGACCTTTGATCAAATTGATGACTCAGGAATCAATCCCTACCAAGATACAATCACATTAGAGCAGTATCGTCAGCTATTTGGAAAAAATGTCCATGAATTCACAGGGATCGATTATATCGAATTTTATCAAAACTTAATTGAAGCTGAAGGATGTGAAGCTGAAATTATTTTTGACAATCATCCAAAGACGATCTTAAAGTATACGCAGCGTGTTCTAACTTGTGATATCCATACTTACGAAAGAACAAAGCGGATTTTAAATCGTAAAGGTGTAGAGAAGGTAATCAGTCTTGCTGATGTTTTAACAAAATCAGTAGATGGTAGTGGATTTAACGAAAAATTTGGATTACTAGGATCCAATAAGTCAGATGAAGATACAGTGAAATTATTCCCGCATGATTGCCAAAGCTTTGTCGAAAACGTGCAAGCTAAGCTATTAGAAGTTACTGGTAAAGACATTGAGGTCATGATTTATGGTGACGGCGCATTCAAAGACCCACAAGGCCATATCTGGGAACTTGCTGATCCAGTCGTATCACCGGCATTTACCAGCGGATTAATTGGAACGCCAAATGAAGTCAAATTGAAGTACTTAGCTGATAATGAGTTTAAAGATTTAAGTGGGGAAGCACTGCAAGCTGCTATTAAGGAAAGAATCACAAACAAAGATGCTGATTTAGTTGGTGATATGGCGGCGCAGGGAACAACACCTCGCCAATTGACTGATTTAATCGGTTCGCTATGCGATTTAGTAAGTGGTTCAGGTGATAAAGGAACACCGATTATTTATATTCAAGGGTATTTTGACAATTTTACGCAGTAGAATTTTTTGTAGAAATAAAAGCAAGGCTACATTTAACTAGTCTTGCTTTTCTGCAATTCAAAATATTTATTAATAACATCATTGCCTACTTCCAAAGCAATGGGGTTTTTTTCTTTGGGTAAATTAGCCTGTGGAAAGACAACGGCGATGGCGATTTCAGGGTTATGGTGAGGTGCGTAGCCGACGAAAGTAATATGATTCACTTTGATTAATTTTCCATAACTATCATACATCAGATTACCTTCTGCGTCACGAACAAATTCTTCTGCAGTTCCAGTTTTTCCTGCTGGTGAATATTTTGAATTTTTAAACTGGGAATATCCTGTGCCACTAGAATATTGCAATACTTGTCTGAACCCTTCTTGAGTTCGTTCAAAGGCTTCACTAGGTAAATTGATTTGATTGAGTAAATTTGGCTCAAAGCTATAAATGAGTATTTTCTCATCTTCCGAAACACTTATGGCTGCTTCTTTTAGTAGTTGTAGGGCATATCGATTACCGCCATTAGCTAGGGTCGCGATATACTGAGCAAGCTGTAAGGTCGTGTATGTATCTGATTGACCAATGACGAAATCGAGTAGTTTTGCGATGCTTCTATCTTGATTTCGTAAACCCATCTCCTCTCCAGGGAGGTCAATACCCGTATGAGAGCCTAATCCATATTGCGCAAAGGATGCGCGATAGTCAGATATGACATCTAGATTTATATTTAAGTTAGCTTCTGGAATGTAAACGCCACCACCCATCTTTATCGCTTGCTGCATGAAATAAACATTACTAGAATAGCGAAGAGCTCCAATGTCGTTAACGACTCCTAACGGCATCCACGAAGCTTTTTTCGAACCGTCGGCAAAAATCATTGGCTGATCATGAACGGTATCTCCGAAATTTGTCACGCCATGTTCATAGCCTGTTAAAAGAGTTGCCCCTTTTACTACTGACCCCATTGTGAATGAGTTGTGTAGTGTACCGAGTGAATGATCGGTAAATTTGCCGTCACTATCTAATATTTTCCCGTTAAGAGATAAAATTTCACCGGTACCTGGATTAACTGCAACGACGTAAGCTTCTCGTAAATATTTCGCACCAGGGCGATTATTTTTTGCATTTCTCATATGATATTCTAGAATATCATCAATATGATTAGAAAAATCAGTATCAATCGTCAATGTTAAATCGGCACCTTGAACTCCTTCGTAAAGCTCATTGATAACACCCTTAGAATTAATTTCGTAAAGTGATTTATGCCCGCGCAATAAATCTTCATACTGCCGCTCAATACTTGATAATCCAATCCGATCATTAACTGAATACCCAGCCGCCATATATCGACTAAAATCATCTGCAGGAAAATTAGAATCCCCCTTACTAACACGTCCAACAATATCATAATGTCCTAAATCATCTGGATATTCCCGCGTTGCTTGCGTCACGACATCAACGCCAGATAACTTGTCAACCCTCTCAATAACCCGCGCGATCTCCACATCTCCTGCATCAAACTTCAACGTATTCTCGCCACCATAACGTGCTTCGGACATTTTGTTAAAAATAACTTGTGCTTGTCGTTCACGATCTAACAAACTTTTCAAATCTTCTTCGGTTATATCATCTCTATCCACTTCGGTATTCAATCTTTGATACATATCCTTCAAATCGCCAGAACTTAACTTAGTCGTATCAACTTCGATCAATTCAGCCAAATTAAAGGCAATATCATACATCTGATCAACACTTCGTTTGGCATCATGTCGATATACGATTGATGGAACAGGCGTATTTGTTACTAGCTCTTTACCATTCCGATCATAAATTGAGCCGCGGGTTTGGGCCTTTTTGACGATTGATTTAACTTCCTCTTTATGCATATAAGCGACATAATCATCTGCATATACTTGGTGGATAAAGGATATTCTAATGAAGAGGGCGCTTGCAATGGAAATATTAACTAGTTTCACGAATTTGATGCGTATATTTTTAATTTTGATTAACTCAAGTTTTTGTTTGATTTTGGCGATTTTTTCTTTCACTGTGAGCCCTCCTTCTGACATCATTTTTTCATATCTAGTATGCCCAAAATTATTTAGTTTAATTTGTTTTAGTTTGTTAAAATGGCATGTATATAGTATAATTTTAACTATAATGAGGTGATATAGATGGATAGAATAAGACACCGTAGAGATACAAGAAAGGTTAAAGTAGGCGATCTTAATTTTGGTGGTAGTGATCTAGTTACTGTTCAATCAATGACAACAACCAAAACGAAGGATATTGCTGCAACAGTTGCACAAATTAAAGCTTTATCTCTGGCAGGCTGTGATATTGTGCGAGTAGCTTGTTTAGACGAAGAAGATGCAATGGCAATTAAGGAAATTCGCGGTCAAATACCGATTCCACTAGTTGCAGATATCCATTTTGATTATAGATTGGCGCTTCTTGCCATCGAAAATGACATTGATAAGATTCGTTTGAATCCTGGGAATATCGGAAATATTGATCAGGTACGCCAAGTTGTAGAGGCGGCCAAAGCGAAAAAAATCCCGATTCGAATCGGCGTTAATGCGGGTTCATTGGAAAAGCATATTTTGAAAAAGCATGGGATAGCTACGCCTGAGGGAATGGTTGAAAGTGCGCTACATCATATCAAAATTCTCGAAGATCTAAATTTTCATGATATTATCGTTTCTTTAAAAGCAAATGATGTTGACTTAACCGTCAAAGCGTATGAACTCGCGGCTAGGACGATTCCCTACCCATTGCATTTAGGAATTACGGAAGCTGGCACCGATTTTTCTGGTACGATCAAATCGTCAATTGGACTTGGAATTCTGCTAAATCAAGGGATTGGGAGTACGATTCGGGTTTCTCTTTCTGATGATCCAGTAAAAGAAATTAAGGTTGCCCGTGAGATACTGAAGAACTTCGGATTAATCGGCAATATGCCGACGTTAGTATCGTGCCCTACTTGCGGGCGCTTAGAGTATGAGATGATTCCACTTGCTAAGAAGGTTGAGAAATACTTAGAAAATATTAATCACAATATTACAGTTGCAGTAATGGGCTGTGCTGTTAACGGGCCAGGAGAAGCGCGTGCCGCCGATGTTGGGATTGCCGGTGGAAAAGGAGTTGGGGTTTTGTTTAGGAATGGGGAAGTTGTTCGCAAGGTTTCTGAGGCGGAGATGTTTGATGCTTTGGTTGGGGAGATAGAGGATTTGGTTGGTGTGACCTTTTGGTGACCAGTTATGACATTCCCAAGTTTAGGTAAGGGGTGTTGGCGTTCTTTTTGTGGTGGTAGGCGGTTGTTTTACCCTCGCTAGGTTGTTTAATTGTCAAATCATATATTGTGCCCCGCTTCTGCGCGCGCTTCCGCTTGCGTGGGTAGTGATTTGACGTTGGTATTCTGGGATGAAAAGACTCCCAGAATACCAACGCCAAAAAACTACCTTTTGTGGGGGCTTCTCATTGCCTAGTTTTGTCTAAGGGGTAAGCTTTCCGTTCCCTGTGCTTTGCAATGGCCTTAATGCCACAGACGAAACCCCATAATCTGTTTCTAGGCTTGAATGATGATAAAATAGGGAACTAAGCTGTTAGTTGTAACTGTATAATTTGTATAAGAGAGTTGGTGTTGAAAGATGCTGTTTGATAGAGGACGAAATTTGCTGGTGTTATCAGATGAAGATGCTATTAGTCATTTTAGTGACACTGTTTATCGTGTGGCATTCAATATGCTTAAAAATGAATCTGATACCGATGATGTCTTTCAAGAGGTCTTTTTGCGGTTTGTTAAAAAGAGGAAAAAGTTTGAGTCTTTAGAGCATGCGAAGGCATGGTTTATTAGGGTTACGATTAATAGTTGTAAGGATTTTTTTAGGAAACAAAAAAATCATCAAGATATAGATTCAGCGATGGACATTTCAGCGCCTAGTGCCAAGCAATACGGTATGACTGATTATGTTCAAGAGCTTCCTGAGAAGTATCGCATCGTTGTTCATTTGCATTATTATGAGCAGTACAAGATTTTTGAAATTGCTGAAATGTTGAAGGAAAATGAAAATACAATAAAAACCAGATTAGCACGGGCAAGAAAAATTTTAAAAGAAAAATGGGAAAATTAAGCAATTCTTATGAAACCTTTTGCTGGTTATTTGCGTATTACTTGTAGGGAGAGGGAGGTATGTTTGATGTTTGATGATGTTTACCAAAAAGAACAAGATGATGTGAAAGCGCCAGAGTACTTAAAGACAAAAACGCTGCAAAAAATGGGAGATTCTAGAAAGGACCAAAGAAACGTTTTTAAGTTGAAGCCGATGTGGGGACTAGCATTTAGTTGCGTAGTTGTTATTGTTGTTGTTTTAAATTGGACAAATATTTTAGATTCAAATCCAGAGTTGGTAACAGATTTGGTATTTGCGAGATTGGATGGCGGTCCTCGACGTTTCGCAGTTATAGGAGATAATGGATCATTAGCAGAAGCAGAATTGATCATGGGAGCTTCGATATCAGGTTTATATCTTGAAGGTTTTGATTTAGAAGATGTGGCTTGGGGGATAGATGAGGATAATGTGAGAATTCAACATGCTTTCGAACGAAATGACTCATCAATACGTATTTTGCTTAATAATCGGACTGATTATGTATCAACGAATTCAATTCTAAATGATTTGCCACTAGCGCTTTATTATCGTGTTATGCTGTTAGAAACAACCTTTATTGCTGAGTTTTTATACGATGATATATACTATCAAATTGAAGCTGTTGGCTTATCTGAGGAAGAATTTATTGGCTATTTGAAAAAAATAATAATTTTTTTGAATTAGGTGAAACTATTTGTACGAGAAATACGTATTAGTTATGTAACGCGGAATATCAAGAGATGAGATTCTCATCTCAGAAGGAGAATTAATTAAAATGAAAAAAATATTATTAACACTAGGGGTTCTAATTGTAGCTATCTCATTAACTGCGTGTGGTGAGAACTTGGATGCCTTTGAATTGTTAGAACTTGCTCATGAAGCTGAGGCTGACGTTGATTCAATGATCATTGAAATGGCTCTTGATCTTGAGATGTCGATAGTGGAGCAAGATCAGGTCATCGGGATGTCAACAACAATGCGTGTTGAAGCTGAAAGTGAGGCTCGATGGAAAAGCGAAACATCGATCATAATGGATGGACAACATCACGAAACAACAAAGTTCGTAAGAGATGGAAATGAATATATTGAAGAACGCATCGATGGTGATGTTACTGATCGTATTCGCTCAGAATTTACTGATGATCCATCAGAAGATATGTTTTTTACACATTCCATCACTGAAGATATGGTTTCGGATTCATCAGCAGCAAGCACAGATGATGGTTATCGATTAGAATTTGACTTGAATAGCGATGGCATCACGCTAATCTTTGAAGAATTGGAGTTTGAAGGTGCTAGTGCTCAACCAGATTTAGATGAAGAAGCGCATCATACAATGGTGATTTATCTTGATGAGGATCATCGAACAACATACGTTGAGATAGATCTTGAAGGAATTGATATTCAGTTTGATGGAGAAGAGATGATACTATCACTAAACTTGGCGATAGAATCCATCCAATTTGGTAATGTCACCGTTGATTTTCCAGATTGGTTAGATATTGAACCAATAGCAGTAGCTGATTTAGTTGGTGCATGGACGTGGGATCCAGTGGGGATTGAAAGTGATCATTTTCTCTATTTTAGTTCCCTTCAAACAGGCTTTCTGTTTTATAGAGGTGGTACGATGTTTGATGGCATGCTTGGAGATGATCATCTGGTATTTGTAGAATTTGAATGGGAACTTTTAAATCACAATAACCTCTACTTGACCTTTAATGATAGTGGGGAAGTATTCCGTTATGATATCTCTATTGAGGATGATCTTTTAACAAGGATAAACTTAGATACTGGCGATGAAGACGTCCTTTATTTTAATATGACATTGGCTGAATTCTCTGATTTCCTTGATTCATTGAATGCACCAGTAATATCAGAAGAAGATTTAGTTGGTGTATGGACATGGGAAATTGGAAGTGAGTTCCTTCTCTTCTTCGATTATGATCAAACGGGTATCTTGTTAGATAATACAGCAGGTAATATGATAATAGAGCCTTTCACATGGGAATTAAATGGTAATGTTATTTACAGTCAATTTGAGGTTAATGAGGGATTCGTGGATCGCCAAGAGGCATTGTCCTTTGACGGTAGTGTTTTAACGCTGCTGGATTTAGATGAAGATCTGCAGTTTGACCTCTACTTTACGATGACAGTAGCTGAATTTATTGACTTCCTTGATGAGCTTGAAGGTGGAGGATCAGAATCAGAATCAGAAGCCGATTTAGTTGGTGTGTGGGAATGGGAATTGGGTAATGAATTCCGACTTGTCTTTAATGCAAATGGTACTGGAGAATGGGTTGGACTGCACAATGAGTTTACCTGGGAAGTATCAGGTGATGAGTTAACGATGAATATCCTTGGTGTTCCACAAAGATGGAGTTTTGAAATTAGCGGTAGAGAGCTTATTATTTCCAGCTTAGATCTAGCTGGATTATCGTACACATATATCAGGCGATAATAGAGAATAAGCTCATTGAAAGAGGAGATTATGATGAACAAATTTTTAAAAAGAATGATGATGTTAACTATGATTATGTTTTTAGGATTATTGTTAACAGCTTGTACGGATGATAATGACTATCAATCAGATGAGTCAGAAACATCAGAGACATCAGATACCGAAGAGGTTGCAAATCTTGTCGATGAGGATTTAGTATCGGTAGATGCATTGGTTGCTGATGTTCAGGCACGTTTTTCAAGAGAGGCACATTATGATGTGATTGACTCAGTTACGGTTCCCCGTGATCACGTGTTTGAATTTCCATGGGCTTATGAAGCAACGGATGCGATTCTTGAAGTCATTATGGATGATGAAAGAGGCTTTAGTCACGTGATGCGGGTCTATCGCGACTCAGCACTTACACAGCCAGTAGGGGCTTCCTCTGGCGGTGATTCAGAAAATTTCACCTATCTATCAATTGGTCCAAATTGGCGTCCTGAGTTTTATCTGACAGAGAGCCCTATTGAAGATTTAGAGGGTAGAGAAGGTGGAGATGATTGGGGGAATGCAGGACAATACTTTTTAGCCAAATATTATGATTTGACAACGGGAGAACGATTAGCTAGACCACAGGTGATTATCTTTAATGTTGAAACAGAAATTCCTGGTGCACCACGTGTTACTTTTAACGTGACAGATGACGGAGTTGCGGGCTTAAGGTGGGATCCACTTCCTGGTGCAGAATCATATAAGGTCATTTATATTGCTGAGAGTATTGACGGAACACGTCTGTGGCGACCAATAGTATTTGTGACAGAAACCACAGAGACTCATTGGGATAATATTAGTATTTTGTCAAGTGGTGGAAGCAGAAGAAATCATGCTTTTCGAACATTTGATGATGATGATATTACAGCAGATGAATTGTTTAGGGATTTGGTTGAAAGCGGTGAGATGACATTAGAAGAATTCGAAGAATTCCATTTTAACTTTGATGCTGAATTCCTTTATGAAAATAATATCTATTTCGCAGTCATTGGACTGAATAGTGAAGGAACCTCAGCGATCAGTAATCTAATTGATATCCGTAGTGTTGCGCCACGTATTCCGGTTAGTTTATCTACAAATATGAATGAAGGCGGCGTTATACCTTCTGCGTATCACCCTAGTTCAATTGTAGAGATAGAAGGAGATCTTTTACTAGCTCCAACTCATGCAAGGGTAATTATGGGGGATGGGAATGTTGGATCGCGACTGATTAATTATGATACCGATAGAGTCATAAGAGGTACTGTTGCTGGCTATCGAACAAATGGGAGACATGTTTTAGTAGAATCGCCAGATAGTCCAACGCTTCTTATTCCCTATATTGTAGAGGGGACTCATTTTACAGGTGTTGTGCAACTTACTGATCATGAAGGGATACTTGAAGCTGATCTGCGAGAACTTGCAAGCAGGCAAGAAGGATTGCGCAGTCGAGGGGGAGATTTAGAGCGAACAGTTAATCTAAATCCTAAAGATAAGGAATATAGCGATGATGTAGTCACTGATGAAGTCGTTGCGACTGAGTTGCGTAGTAATTTTGAAGTTAGAGCTTCAAGTCCACTATCTGCTTATCTAGCTATCCAAATGTTTAATGGTCAAACAAGAATTAGCTTAGATGATTTTCCAGAAGCAGCTGATCATGAATATTTGGTTGAAGCTTGGTTTGAAGCTGTGTTGCAAAATCCACTGGTTTTAGGTCCGCGCAGTATGCAATTGGACTGGGCAACTGGGGATATGTTGGTGACGTATGATCACGATGCTGCAACGCAACAACGACAACAGGAAGCAATTATGGCAAAGGTTGATGAAATTGTTGCTGAAATTATCACCCCTGGGATGACAGATTTAGAAATTCAATTGGCGATTAACAATTTCCTTATTGAGCATGCAACATACGACTTTACAGCTCTTGAAAATGCAGAGCAAAATAATTTCATGTTTGTTGACCAAGAATTTTATGATTCATTTACTGCTTATGGAATTTTAATTAATGGTGTAGGTGTTTGTTCAGGCTATGCGGATGCTTTTACATTAATTGCAGATCGTTCCGGACTTCAAAGTGTATTTGTAACAGGCTATTTAAATGGGAATTTACCTCATGCATGGAATCGTGTTTACATTGACGGGGAGTGGCTAACATTAGACGTAACTAATAACGATAATCCTTATTTCCCAAATGCCTTTTTCAACTTATCAGATGCTGAAGCTGCTACTGTTTTAGTCGAAGATAGTCGCTGGATTTTAAATAGTGAATTGCCAAGATTTGTCGGTAACTCATCAGAGAATGTAGAATACTACCGTCGAGACAATCGATTCTTTGACCAAGGTGAAATTGTCGATGTTTTGGTCGAAGGTATTCGTGCAAATGGACGCGCAATTTACCGTACAGATGTGATGTTAACAGAAGAGCAATTTAGGCTGATTCACATGGAAGTTGCATTGCGATTAGATTCAGATGTGCTGGGTGGTTTCTTCTTAGGTGTTATTCACATGACTGAGTAAAGCTAAAGCGGCACTTAAATTTCATTAAATATAAGGGGATAACACGCGCTGTTATCCTCTTTTATTAATCGTGACAAAATGACAGAGAAGTGTTTATTATTACAAGTTTCTCTGAAAAAGTCTTTCAATCTTCTCGATTTTATGTTATACTACATGCATAGAAAATAACCAAGAAATTTTCATGAGCTATTAATTAACATGCAACCTTCTGGGATGATTATTTCCACACACTTGGAGTGGGGAATTCTTTTGGAAATGCATCGATGTATAAGGAGGTGAAAAATTATGTCAGTTATATCGGTAACACCAGATCAATTACGTGACCAATCACGTGTGTATCTTGAAGCAAGAGATATGGTTGCAGAAGCTAAGGCGAAAGTAGATGCGATGAATAATCAAATTGCAGAGCAATGGAGAGGACAAGCATTCCAAGCGTATCTTCAGCAATTTGATCAATTAGCAGGTCATGTTCGTCAATTTAATGAGTTGTTAGTTAACATCAATGAACAGCTTAATAAGTATGCAAATACAATTGAAGATCGTGATCGTCAAGATGCAGGTTCATTTGGTTTGTAATGAATTAAAGGGGCAATCAAATGCCCCTTTCTTTCTAACTATGATAAATATTTATATATATATTATCATTTGAGCGATATTCTAGAGGTTAGATATTGGCCAAATGGTAGTATTCAAATTTGGAGGGATTGATGATGTTACAAAAATTTAAGAAGGGATTATCACTGCTTTTACTTAGTGCGAAAGCTTTAGCGCTCGTGCTGATCCTTGTATATATTGGATTGTTAAGCGATGATGTGCGCATTATGAGTACGATGGGCTCTACAGATGTATCTTATGTCCTTGTTAATGAGGATTTAGGTGGAGTTTTAAATGGAATTGAGTTTAATTTGGGAACGGAATTTGTGACGATGATTACCCAAGATACGCAGAACCGTTGGCAAACTGCTTCTCGCTCAGTAGCAGAGGCTGGGTTTAGATCTGGTTCTTTCGATGTAATGATTATTTTGCCGCAAAATTTTTCTGAGCGCTTGTTGGCACTTCAAAGTTTTACACCTGAACAGGCAGAGATTGTATATGAAATACGACACGGCCAAAATGAGCTAGTCAATATGTCGATCGATGCTCAAGTTACAGAGATTTTGAACGACTTTAACGATCGTATTGTTCGGATGTATTTTGCAAGCGTCCTTGGAAATTTATTTGATGCACAGCTAGAGTTTGGAGCAATGGTGGATGGTGAAAGTCAGCGTCGTGGCTTTTTTGTGGATCATGTACAAGATTTATTTTTAAGACTGCCGAGTGAATTTTCATCAGTTGTTTTTCAATCAGAATCTTTGCAGGGTCTAACTGAGGGCTGGAGACTTGGGCATGATCAGTTTACTGAGACGACACAAGACACTTTGATGTCGACTGTAGAATTACTTAATAATAATTCAGAGATGCTTACAGAATATATTGCATTAATGTCAGAAATGGGGCAGGTGAATGTAAGTAATACACTACTTGCGATGGAGCAACAATCTATTGCGGACGAAATACATTATCGCAGCTATTTCACTTCACTTAATAAAGTTGCTTCAGATCATATGATGGAATTCCATGATGGTGATTACAAAGTTGGAACTAGTTTAATGAGTGACTTTTTGCGAGAAGGAGCAGATTTTGAAGAGAGACAAGCGTGGTTGGAGACTGCTTTAAGAGATCAAATTGATTCGTTAAATGATGAACTTACAGAAATGGAAGGTCTTCGCAATTTAATAATGGACATCTTTTTTGCAGGTAGTGCGACACCACCAGCATCAGGTATTGACGCTGATGGCGATATTGATGCTTACATTTGGCAAGCGATTTATGATTTGATATCACCAAATCCAGCTACTCCAGATGAGCAACGTTTAGCGGAGGTTTATATAAATACGATATTCAGCGATTTGAGTGGGCTCGCTGTTGATGAGATAGAAGTCATGATCGATCACTTGCGTAACGAGATGGGGCTTATCTCCCTCGACGATTACAATAAATATATGGATCAATTAGCAATCATTCGCCGATTTGCGGCTGAGGAACCGGATTTTGTTGGGGGTGGAAGTGCAGATTTTACTACAAGCCAAGGGCGTGTGTTTCCAATAGATGCTCGCTATAATCATATTATGTCATTTCCGATAATGAGCAATGAATGGAATCACATTCGATTGGGAAGTTCATCAAATATTGTAATTAGCAATGCGGTCGCCGTTGCAAATAATCTTCAGGCAGAGCTGCAAAGTCTATCAGGACCAAATGGTTTAGACGTGTCTGTTATCCCCTGGGGAGAAATACCGGGCAAGTACACTGGATTTAATGTGAATTTTTCTGTGCCATTATCTTGTGTGCCTGATCTTAGCGCTACTCCACCTATGAATTGCGAACGATCAGACTTTGATTTTCCTGATACTATTGACATTCCAAACGATATAATCCTTACTTGGACATTTAGTACAGTGGAACAGGGAAATATATTTAACCGAAGTTACCTTGATTGGAGAATTACTACTCCTGATGATCCTGATCCTAGACTGCTCGTGACATTTGAACTTAGTCATTTCTTTCTATCTCAAGACAGAGATGAGGGGATTATTGAAAATTTATCTCTGTTACTGTACCAAATTGGGCGTGTAGAAAGAGCGAGTCGCCAGATTATAACGCTGTTTGGTGATCCCACTGATCAGACAATAGATGGATTTTGGAGTGAATTTGATATGGGTAATTGGTCTTACCCAAGTACTGTTAGTATAAGAGAACTTGCATCTCCTGATTCTATTTATAATCGCTATGGTCATTTTACTGACCAAGAGCGAATCGCTTTCGTTGTTGAAGCCTTACACAACAATTTCCATCGCCGAGGGATAGAGCTTTATGATGAATTAGATCTGATCCGCGCTGCTCTTAACAGCATTATAAATGACGGAGTTCCTGGAGAGTATTATTCTTTATCTCAAATTGCTATGGGCTTCGAGCCGAATGCCCTTCTAACAGAAGCGAACGCTCTCCTCAACTGGCATAGGAACTCTGTAACCGAATTGGCAGGAGAATACGGAACGTGGACTCAGGGTGAAATTTTACAGCTGTTAATGCGTGAGAACTTTGGGACACCTCTTTTCAGTGAAAACTATATTTACTACAATACTCAATCTGGTGAAAATATGATCCAGCTGATGAGTTTATTAGTAGCTGCATCACAAAGCGAGATTAACAACATTATTTCAGGCTCATCGGAGTTGGTCAATCTTGATGATGACTTTGATACGCTGATGGGGAATACCAATAATGTCTACGGTCAGATGGATACCATTTTAGGTAATGTAGCTGTGCTAGATGATGAACTCTATACGAATGTCAATTCGAATCTAGCCTATGCTCAGAACTTTTCAACGATTATGGAAAATGCACGTATTGGTGGAACCGAGAATCCAGCATTTCTTAACTTCTTGCCACGACCTGTCACACAGGTTGGGACGCAAGTTATAGCTGGTGAGGTCTCGATTATACCGTACTATCTGACTGTTATTAGTACGATTTTAAACTTTTCTGCTGGTTATGGATTAAGGTATTTTTGGAAGAAACGTGAGCGTACTACTGTGGATCAACTTGTTAAACGAGGATTAATTTGGAAAAATACACCTTTTGTTTTGAAATTAACAGCGGTAGCACTTGCCATTGGTCTTATTTTCAGTGCTATAAGCGTTAGATCAGTTGATACTGTACAGGCACTAGCTTGGTTGACGTTTGTTCCGCTATTGATTATATTTGGTATTCTAATCGTTACTTACTTGGCTAGACAATTCCCGAAAGCATCCTTATTTGTTGTCGGAATAGTGATTGCGATCTATTTGCTTTTGAATCCAGTTCTCGGTACTCAGATTGAGCCTGGAACGACGATGGATTGGCTATTTAGAGTATCACCACTTCAGCATGTTGAGAATATATTTACAAGGCTTGTAGCTGGGGAATTCTTTAGCATAATTAACTATGTGATGATGGTAGGTCTGGTAATGCTTGGTGTAGTACTCAATCTACTAGTAACTGAAAAGAACATTGAAATGATTGAGGACGTAAAGAATGAAAAATAAAAGTTTAAAGTTAATCAGTATGTTATTATTGGGATTTTGCTTAATACCAATGGTTGCTTTAGCTGATGAAAATGAAACTGAGGAATATGAGCGAGGGCAGTTGTTGATTAATCCAGATGCTATTCACGATGGACGGGAGGTTGATCATACCCAGGTTCGAGCAATTGGACATGAGGTTGCTCCCTTCCTTTTCCTTGAGGATATGACGAGAGTTGAACAGCAACGTACAGAGTATAATGAAGCATTTCTAGCAACGACAAGAGATAGTTTGTTCTTAGGGGAATCGCCTAGTACTAGGCTTGACACCGATGGAATAGTTGCCATGTTATTTGATGTCCCCGAAGATCGAACTCATTTGAATGTTGCAACTAGAACTCATATGGGATATTTTCATGCCCCGCCATGGTTGTTTTTTGTTGGCGGGATTGCAGTGACGGGATTATTAGTTTATGGGGCTGTTGTTTTAGGTAAGAAATTGGGACATGTCATCCATAAGAAGAAGGAGGATGGAGAAAGTGGCTAAAAGTGGTTTTGTTAATGTTGGGGTACATATTCAGGGGCGTGTGATTGATTTGAGGATACCGAGTCTTGTGACGAAGATACATTTGAAGCGTGTGATTGCTGAGGCTTTGTCTACGGCGAGAATAAGTTTGCCAGTGGGATTCGATTTAAGGTTTATTGGAAAACCACTTGAAGTTAGTGAGTCCGTGCCACTTGATTCGTATGCAATTGGGGATGGAGATCAGATTGAAATTGTATTAAAAGGTAGGAATGGATGATGCAAAAATTGTTTGATGGTTATGTAGATATTGAGGTTCAAAATAACGGTTCTGAGCTAGCTGTGTCACTTGAAGCAGTTCAATATCGCTTAAATGCGATAAGTCAGTATGAGTTGTTTTTAAAAAGTGATGGTATTTTTTTAGCAGGGCGAATTGATTCTGCATCTGACGAATGCGTGAAACTTATCTATGAGTTACCCGCTTACTCTCGATCAGTACTAGTAGCAGTTAAAGAAGTTGATTTGCTTGAACGTGTGGAAATTGCTAGAAAATTTAGCATGCTTGATCTTGATGGTAATGGGATTGCACAGATTTTTATGCATCCTGAAAACTTAATTTTGGTGAGTAATCAGTTATATGTGGCTCATCGTGGGTTAATTGGCTCTGTCGAACCTAAAGAATCTAGTTTTGAACAATTTTTCAAGCAATATAAAGCACTTGTTGTTAGTACACTTAATCCAAAATATAGTTATGAAAAACTCGTAACTGGTGAAGTTAAGGTCAAAGATAAGATGCTGGTAACCATTTTTTCAGCTACTTCGATCTCTGAGGTTGAGAAGGTGCTTGATGAACAATATAATGCATTGTATATGACGCGTAAAGTAACCGAGCGTAGTGTGAAAAAGTCTAAGTATGGCTTGTTTAAATTCCTAACGGTTGTTCTTACTGTTTTAGTACTTGGAGCCGGAATTTGGCTTGGATTATTACTTGAGAATACAGTGCCGAGACAGAATCGTATCATTGAAGCACAAGCTGCTTTCATGATGAATAATTTCTCTAATGCGACAGCTATTCTCTCAGATGATCATCCAAGAACATTACCATCTTCTGTGCAATATATGTTGGCATCCAGCTATGTCCAACTTGAAACATTAACATTGGTTCAACGTCAAAATGTTTTAAACAGCTTATCGCCAAATAGTACTGAAAACGAACTTTTCTACTGGATTTATCTTGGACGTGGACATCTTGAATATGCGCTTAATATCGCCTATAATATGGGTGATACGCAGATGATTCTCCATGCTTATACAAACCTATACGATTATGTAGATGCAGATATGGATAGGCCTGGTGCTGAAAAACAAGAGGAATTAACGCGGATTCGTCGGAGAATTGATGAATTAGTTGAGATTTTAGAAGGGAATCCAGAACAGTTTGTGCCAGTAGTGCCTGAGGATCAGGATACTGATGAGGACGAGACTGATGGGTACGAGGAGGAAACCGAAGATGGAGACGAGTAAGAAGTTGACATTCCCTTATCGTGCTAACTTTGATGATCGGATTGTCGCAAATGACGAATCTTCTTATTACATTTTCTCATTCGGTGATGTGTTCGGATGGAAAGAAATAACAGTAAATAAGCCATTGCTAGAGGCATTCGGAAAAACATTCGAGTTATGGGATAGGAAGCTTTATGCAGATGGTAATGAGGTAAAAGATGGTCATGTTTCTCAGGCAATCGTAGCCAAGGATCCTAATGAATTAATCACTCATACCATTACATTGCCGAAGGGAAAGGTAATGATTTCAAATGATGAAGGTGCAAGCATCACAATTCATGGAGATGCACGTGCTGTTTTAGCGCCTAAGCTTGATGAAGATCAATATGAGTTATATGTTACATCAGAAAATGAAAAATGTTACTTCAATGGTCATCAAATTGAGGGTTTTAATGGTGAGTTTAATATCGGAGATGTGCTTGTTCTTGGTGGTGTTCAGATTGAGCGCAGACCACAACAGTTTAAAGTGACAGGAATAACAACAGATGTAGTGATTGATGAAAAGCAATTGTTAATTCAAGATTTCATGCCAGAATATCCACTTGATTTTCCAGATTACAGGAGGAGTCCACGGATTTTGATGACTACGCCGACGGATTCAGTTAAAATTTCTGCCCCAAAGGCGTTGGAGGAGCCGGCTAAAGGAGCTCTTCTAAAAACAATTCTTCCGCCATTGATGATGGTGGGGATGAGTGTTATGATGGGTATGATGGGTGGAAGAAATTTGATCATGACATTAGGAATGGGTTCAACGGCATTGGTAACAGCCTCATTTACGGTTAGTGCCTATTTTTCTAATAAGCGTGATATAAAAAAGAAGAATGCCAAACGAGACGAAGATTATGAACAGTACCTTGTTTCACAACAGGCTGAGATAAATATGCTTGAAGCTAAGGAACGAGAGGCATTATCACATCATTACCCTAATATGGAAACGATCTCAAAGATGATGTATGAGTATAATCCGCGCTTGTATGAGAAAACGACAGCGAATGCGGACTTTTTAGAATTTGCATTAGGACTTGGAACGACAGCACCGAGCTATAAGATTGAGTTTGATGCGGGAGATGATCCTGATGAGTTGACAATCTATGCGCAATCGGTGCTAAGTAAGAGAAGAACGTTGTCTAATATTCCAGTGCGTGCGAGGCTTCAAGGGGAAACCCTTGGATTTGCGGGTATTTATCCGATCCTTAGGACAGCTGTTCAGACTTTGCTATTCCAGACCGCATGTTTTCACTCATATAAAGATGTTGAATTTATTGCCCTTGTTCCTGATGATAAATATGATGAGGATTGGAAAGATTGGCGTTGGTTACCTCATTTTAAGATCCAAGCATTGAATCTTCGAGGAATTGTCCATTCTGAACGTTCAAGGGACATGGTTTTGAATAGTTTTTATCAGCTGATTACGAAGCGAAAGAATCAGGTGAAAGAAGGAAATAAGGATCTTCGCTTTAGTCCTCATTATGTGTTTACGATTCTCGATGATTCTTATCTTGCGGGTCATGGACTTAATGAATATCTTGCCGAAGATATGAGTCAATATGGTGTTACAGTTATTTGGTGTAAAGAATCACAAGCGATGCTTCCTGAAACGGTTACGACAATGGTTGAGTATTTCAGTTCACAGGCAGGACTTCTTGTGAATGAGAGTAATAAGTATGTGAATAAGCATTTTGCACCTCATGGTTTACCTGCGAAAATTCCAGTATCACAAGCGATTTCTCGTCTTGCGAATTTGAATCACGTAGAAGTTGAGAAAAATGCGATACCTAAGGTTGTCACGTTCCTTGATATGTATAAAGTTAAAAAAGTGGATGAACTTGATATCATGAATCGTTGGAGCAAGGCAAATACCGCAAAAACACTTGCGGTACCGCTAGGATTACGAGGAAAAGATGATCTTGTAGAACTTAACCTTCACGAACGTGCCCATGGTCCACATGGACTTGTGGCTGGTACGACAGGATCTGGTAAGTCAGAAATTGTACAGAGTTATGTGTTAAGTCTTGCTATTAACTTCTCACCAGAAGACGTTGGCTTCCTTCCAATCGATTTTAAAGGTGGCGGGATGGTTAATGAATTTAAGAATCTTCCTCACCTTATGGGAGCAATTACGAACTTAGATGGTGCGGCAAGTGCGAGAGCGCTTGCAAGTATTCAAGCAGAGTTAAGAAAACGTCAAGCGATGTTTGGCCAGTATGGTGTTAACCATATCAATGGCTATACGAAACTATATAAGAAGGGGAAAGAAGTCCCAGCAGCTGAAAAGGATGAATATCCAAGCAAGCCAATTCCGCACCTATTCTTAATTAGTGATGAATTTGCGGAGCTTAAAGCAAATGAGCCAGAGTTTATGGCTGAGCTTGTATCAGTTGCACGTATTGGTCGTTCACTTGGGGTGCATTTGATCTTGGCAACGCAAAAGCCAAGTGGAGTTGTAGATGATCAGATTTGGTCGAACTCAAGATTCAAACTTGCCCTCAAGGTAGCGGATGAGAGTGATTCAAATGAGATTATTAAAACCCCAGATGCGGCACGCATTGTGGAACCTGGTCGCGCTTATTTACAGGTTGGTAATAATGAGATTTATGAGTTGTTCCAAAGTGCCTGGTCAGGACCGGATTATGATCCGGATAAGACAGTTGAGGAGAAGGTTGATGACCGAGTATGGTTGATTAATGACTTGGGTCAGTATGAGCTTCTCACTCTAGATTCTGATGATGACGAGGAAGTAATCGTAGATAAGAAAGATGAGTTGCCGACTGAGTTGCGAGCTATAGTTGATTATATCGATGATTTAGTGAAAGAAAATAATGCGATTATTCCAGACAAGCCATGGTTGCCGCCTTTGGGTGAGGCAATAGTGACATCAGAAGTTGATATTCAAACCGAATGGAATAAGGAACGTGATCTTAAGGTTGAGATTGCGCTGGTAGATTATCCGGATCAACAGGATCAACGCCCGTATGTGTTTGATTTAGAAGAGGATAAACATACAGCAATTTATGGTTCAGCTGGTTTTGGTAAATCTGTTACTCTCCAAACAATTGTGATGAGCCTTGCAAGAAAAAACACGCCTGAACAAGTTCAGTTTAATTTATTTGATTTCGGAACGAACGGATTACTCCCGCTTAAGGATTTACCACATACAGCAGATCTTGCGAGAGCTGAGGACGAGGAGAAACTAGGGAAATTCTTAAGCTTAGTGAGGCATGAATTAGCTGTGCGAAAAGAGCTCTTCACAGAGGCAGGAGTTGCGAGTTTAGGTCAGTATGAAGCAAAGACGGGTGAGAAATTACCAGTTATTGTGACAATTGTAGATGCTTACGACTCAATTAAAGAAAATCAGAATCTATCATCTGCGGTGGATGAAGTATTAATGCAGCTTCTTCGAGATGGAGCGAACGTAGGGATGTATTTATTGATTACGGGTCTAAGATCAGGTACGTTTAGAATGAATTTATCTGGGAATATCCCGACAAAAATTGCGTTGTTCTTAAATGATGCAAGTGATCTAGTTGATTTAGTTGGACGTGACCGATTACCAATTCAAGAAATGGTAGGGCGAGCGCAGATTAAATTTGATACAGCCAGAAGTATGCAGGTTTATATCCCAGCAGCTGGTGAGGATGATTTTGAACGATTGAATAATTTAAATGTGGAAGTTGAATTGATTAACGAATCATGGACAGGTGTGAGACCACGTGCAATCCCGATGTTGCCTAAAGAAATTGATATGGACTGGTTCTTGGGGAATAGGGAAGTACAGAACTGGATTAATGCGGGGGATATTCCGCTTGGACTTTCAATGGCTACTACAGAAGTTCACGGATATAGGCCGAAAGTTGATCCGTATTTCTTTATCCTCGATGGCGATGGTGGTCAGACAGAGTATCATATGAATACAATTGCAGAAGTATTTAAGCAATTAGAAGGAAGATATAACAGAGTTCTTCTTGATGGAAGTGGCGATTTTGTTCATTTGGATTCATTTGATAAGACTTATTCACCAGATGAATATAGGTCTTATATGGATGATATCATGTCTGATTTAGATATGAGATTAGAAGATTCTGAAGGTAATTTCAGACCTAGCCTATTCTATATCATAGATACTGTGGTATTTGCATCAAAAAGCGGTGTAACAGCGGATTCATTTAATAGATTATTAAAAGAAGGGCCTAAAGTCGGTATTTATTTAATCATGCATAGTGAAAGGACGAAAATCACTCAAGCGTATGATGATATAAATAAAACGCTTAAGAATTCCGCGAAAGCTGGATTTGTGGGAATGAAAATGACTGAACAACCTTATGTATCCGTTAAGAATCCATATACACGCTCTGAACCAGCACTTGAACATGATGAGCAGCATTATTTTGCAGGTCGATTTATTGAGAAGGTTAAGTTAGTAAGTAAGAAATAAAATTTATAGAGAAGGTGAAGGGAATGCTAGATATTGTACAGCAAAGACAAGCAATACAAGCAGAAATAAATGAGATACAAGATAGAATATTAGAGATACATACAAGATTACCAGAATTGAGAAGAGACGGAGATGATGCTGTACATCGTCGGAATAGGCTTAATGAACGGCTAGAGCGTTTGAGAGCTGTATTGCCTATATTAGGATCTTGTATTGAGCACTTAGCTACCATGGCAGATAGTTTTGAACATGTACATGGTGAAACTTCTGAGCAGGAGTTTAGCGGTAGTAGGCGTGAAGAGTTGGAAGACTATTTACGTAGAATTGCTGCTCGTATTAGATGGCAGAGAGATGGTAGTGCAGAGGTCAACAGCCATCAGAGGAATTTTGAGAGAATAAGCACAAGGATTGAGAATACCGAGACATCACGTGATGACTTGAATGTAACAATTGCCAGGCTAATAAGTGAGAAAGAATCTTTGGAGAGGGAAGAATGTAGAATTCGACAGCGTTTAATAAATTTAATTCATAGTTTATAAAAACTAAAAAAGAAGAGGTGTTATGGATGGCGAAATCAATAGGTGTTAACGTATCAGAGCTAGAACTCAGAATTAGTAATGCAACAGGAGCTTTAGAAGAGATAGAGATACTAACGCCAGAACAAGAGTATAAGACAGATCAGTTAGAAAAGTTTAAAGAATTGCATCAACGTTTATATAGTGTAACTCAAGATGTTAAGACAATAATACGGAATGATTTAGATAGGATATTTATGCAAGGTATGGAAAGGGCACAATACGATAATGATTTTGCTAGAGCTCTTATCAATTGGGATGGGAGACATGATAGTAATGAATAAAAGAGAGTTGTTAGAAAAGTCTTTGCAATCTGGATTTGAAGATTATGAGTTGAATCATCTATCAACGATGGGTGACTTTCTCGGAAGATACCCAACACTTTTTAAGAAGATATATAGAGCATTTAATACAATGGAAGATTCGGTGAAATTCGAACCAGAAGTCGGACCATCAGTTAGTATTATTTTAAAAAGAGAGTTAAATGAAGTCACAATTAGTAGATTAAATCTAAATATAGTTTTTGACTTTGATAAATTTTTGAGATTTATAGGATTAGTGGATATTTGTTACATAGAAATACTACCCATTGGGAGTGTAGTAGAATTGGATTTAGATTTTGTGCCCGAGAATATTAAAAAAATCTCTGAAAAAGATAACAAAGGCTTTCGTGTGATGATTGTTGCGCAAAAAGTTTCAATAGAAGAAAGTGAGTACATCTTTGCGGATTACGCTGTTACATTTTGGCCCTTCGGAATTCAAAAGTATGGTCCACCATTTTTAATTTCTAACTTGATGATTAAAAACTTGATACACAAAGGCATGAGTAATGATGCAGAAAAAGAATATTTAGATAAAGTTAAAGAGAAATTGGTTGCTCATAAAATGAATTCATTTATGTATTTAACGAAGTCTGAGTTAAAAGAGGTAGCTGTAAATCCAGTAAAGAAAGGTGATCTTGATGGGTAGAGTAATGAGTTTAGGTGAGGTATTTGATTATGCGGCAGAAACGAAGATAGATTCAGATAGATTTAGAACTATGACGTGGGAGCTGAGGGATTCACTTACTAGATTTGCGAATTCAAGATCAGTCATGGGAACAATAGAAGATTCAGTTGCTATGCTAATGCACGATCAACATATACCACTGTTAATGGGGTTAGAAAATGCTTATTGGATGCAAGGGGTAAAAGCCCGAGAGTTGATGCATAATTTCATGACGTATATGAATGAGAATAATGAAGAGGCAGTATTTAGATACGAAGAAATTAAGGCGCTTGAAAATAGAGTGATTTCTCAAAATGATAGATTTCTCGATTTAAGTGATGATATTCGCTTGCTATATGAAAGTATTAATGATGACATGAGAACACCCCTGGCGATGCCAAATAACTTTCACTATGAGAATCACTATACTAGTGCACGTCGCACTTTAGCAGAAACATTGACTCGCATAGAAAGTTTTTCGTTTGATTTTACTGAGATTGAATCATTAATAGAAGAAATAGAAGGGTTTGTTCATAGAATTAAAAGTTTAGATGATTTTTGGATGCCAGGACCGCAAGGGATGGGACGATATGCAGGACTAGGAGCTATTCCGACTGCAGAGCGATTAGCAATAATGAATGCTTCCAACTCAGGCAGTTTCCCGCAGGAAATGGCAGATATGAATAGAGGATTCTTAGCGGTTGAAATAGCAAACCTTGATAGGCTTGCTGCTAGTTTAAGAGGAGTCGCACCTGAGAATATGACCTTTCTTTTGCCGAATCCTCCGACTTTGAATGAGATGCATGTTTTTTACCAGGCATTGGGAGAGATTCATAGTTATCTTGAGAAATGTGCGTTACTATATACAATGGGAGCATTAATAGAAAGTACTGCTAGCAGTGGAGCCACTACAATAATAAATGATTTCCCACGATTCGAGGGTGATTTTAAATGGTGGTTATATGGTTTTAGCTTCTTTAATGACGTTGTAATTCAAGGTGGTTCTGTAGGTCAAGCTACTGTTTACTATGGGGGGTCAATTGGGGTTGGTTTGGGTATGAAGGGGTTATTGAGCCTTGTATCATGGGGGAAAGGACCTATTGGCTGGGCAATTGCAGTAGTAACAGCAGGGGCATATAGCACGGCTTATGGCACTAATTTTCTTGGATTTAAAGATGGTGTTCATTGGGTAGGAGATAGAATAGACTTAGGGATAGAATCAATCGGCGACTTTTTTAGAGCAACACCAGAGCAAGATACTTTTATGTATGAATGGAATAATCATTTGCAGAATATCACATGGGAAGTGTGTATAATTGATTCTGTTTACCCGATTCAGCTAGGTGGAGGTGAATAAGCGATGGAAAAAGGATATTTGATGCGTTTGAAGGGAAATCTCAGATATTTTTTAGTTAATTGTGATTCAGGTCAATATCTGATTGATGCGGATAAATTTTGGTTTGGTCATCTTTTCCCAGTGCTTAATTATATACTCCCTGTCAATGCGATAAAGTTAACGGAAGATCTGCCTGAGCATTTAATTAAGGAAGAAGGTGAAAAGGAATCAAAAAAAGGGTTTTGGTTTAGTTTGGTGGGGATACTAGCTTTTCAACACTTTGTATTGACGCCTCTTTTAAATACTTTATCGGCCGATACAGAATTTGAACAAAATCTAACTATTTTAATTAGCACTGCAATAATGATTGTCATCTTGAAAATATTTGTCTCAGTATTAGGTCGTAGGAAAGTACGTCGTTATGTTGATTTGAAGGAACTTGAAACAGAAAGAATGACTATGAGACCGAGTTTAGTAAAGATATTCCCATGGGCATTTGTATTACATATTTTATGTATTGGATTTACCTTGGTGGGGATTCATGGGTATCTTTTCTATGGTGGGCATTTGGCATTTTTATTAACTTTCTTTGGTTTTGGTTTTGGCCTTACTATGATGAGTTGGGCAGTTATGCCGTATGTAGGGTCTAATTACGAATTCCCTTATAAAGTGAGATTTCTCAAGAAAAAATAAAGTGGAAGGAATTTGATTAATGAAAAGAATATTAGGTTTAATTTTAATAATGCTGTTCACCTTTGCATTAGTCGCATGTGGTGAAAGTGATGAAGAGACAAATTTATCAGATATTCAGAATAGAGAGTTGGACTTTAGATCTGTTTTACATATTGAAACAGGAGCTGTTCTTTCTTTGGGGGATTCTCCAGAAGTATTCGAAAGTGTGCTAGGAGAAGGTTTGTTTAACGAGGGCCTTTCACAAGTAGAGGGGGTTAGTACATATGCTTATGTATATTTGTCATTAATTGTCACTTTTTACCAAGGAGAAGCAATACGAATTGACGCATCTTCACGAACGGTTATTCCTGATCATTTTAAATTTTACCATATGTCATTTGATATGAGTGATGAAGAGTTAGATACCTATTTTTACGAAGGGCCTTGGCACCATAGGTACTATGATGAGAATGGACGAGATGTTACAGCTTCAGATGATTTTGTTTATTTCGCAAGTATCACTAATCTAGGTGGAGAACTTGGCATTACGAGCTTAACCATTGCAATGAAAAATTCTATAGAATTGTTGCTACCAAATTAATAGATGAGGGTGGTTTTATAAATGGAAAAACTAATTCCAATAGGAAGTATGATTTATTTAAAAGAAGGCCAAGAAAAGATAATGATTTTAAGTCGAGGCCCACAAGTTGATACTGGCGAGGGTATTAAGATGTTTGATTACTCAGGGTGTATATACCCACTAGGCTTAATAGGAGAAGAGATTTTCTATTTCAACTCTGAGAATGTGGAAAAGATCATTTTTGAAGGTTTCACTGATGAGGATGAAGATAAATTTAATGAGTTCTATCAAAAATGGCTTGAAACTGAAGGTAAAAATGTTGAAAAAGGTAGAGTTGAAAAAGCGTTAGAAAATTAGTTTAGATTGGGAGCTATCTTTTACAAGACAGCTCCATTTTCACCAAAGTGTATTATATATAAGTACTGATACACTTTGGTGAAAATGGATTAAACTTGATAATTGTGATTGAGACGAAAGTGAGGATTTAATCATGAGGAAAGAAAAGTTGAGTGGACAACTTTTTTTATGCATGCAATATGTTTTTTTGAAAGTAATATGCCTGTAACTGTTAGATCAGAGTTTAGTTGGGCAAGCATGCATGTTCGTGTGGGTGGCCGAGAAGAATTCTTTGGAGGCATAGTAGACGGCGCGCAGTGGGCTTGGGATGGTATCCTAAGTGCTGGAAGTAGCTTTATAGACTGGATAAATCCATGGAGTGATTAATTATGCAATATGCCAAAATGTGGAAGCTGATGAGAAAGAGTTATTACCTTAGGCTAAGGTATGTTGTGATGGAGGCAGAATCTAAGCATTATTTAATTGATATAGATAGCCCAAGCTTTAGATGGGGATACATTTGTCCAATCATCCACTGGATCGTTCCCCATAGAGTTCATGAGATTCATTTATCTTCCTCTGAACTAAGCCGATCATTTTTAAATAAAGATTTAGAGGAAGATAGACGAGATAGGCGAAAGATGAAAGTAAAGGATTGGATCATGCTTGTGTTCTTAATCATTATATTTAGAAGCATAGACAGTTCAATCCTGATGTATAGTTACTTGTCTCTTTTTATGAGTTATTTCTTACTTCTATTAGGAATGTTTTTGTTGGTTGGGCTGAAAATTATCGTTTCAAAGAAAAATAAAAAAGTTTTGAAAATGATAGGTGGAGATAATTTATCAGAGGTTAAGATATCCTTAGTTCCAGATTCTCCTTTTGAAATGTTGAAAATAATTTTTTCATTCGTAGTGGTGATACTCACTACTCTATTTGGATTTATGCTCTTTTCAACGATAGGTAGCGATCCAGGGACGGGAAATCTTTGGCTTGGATATGGTATTGGTGCATTTTTCTTTACTATGTATTTGTTTATTAATATACTGATAATCAGGAGCTTTAACTATAGGGTGAAGATTAGACAAATAAGAATGAAAGAAAATAATGAACATTAGTAGTAATAATGGTATTAGAGGTTCGGTCGCCCTTAGAAAAAACCTGTCATTAGAGAAAATTTAGGAGTGTTTGAATTATGGCTATAGATAAAGTATTTCCAATGGGTAGTATTATTTACTTAAAAGGTGGAAATCAGAAATTGATGATTCTAAACCGAGGTCCACAAATTAAAGTGGATGATGAAATAAAAATGTTTGATTATTCAGCAACACTATATCCAGCGGGATTATCGCTAGATAAAGTAATATATTTTAATACAGAAAATATTGAAGAAGTATTGTTTGAGGGGTATTCTGATATGGATGAAGATAGATTTCAAGAGCTTTACCAAGAATGGCTTGAAACGGATGGAAAGAATTTTCCTAGAGGAAAGGTTGGTCCAACTTTGGAAAATTAAATGGCTTTAACGGTCCAAGCTTTATGAATATTAAAAGGGTGTGAATTTACTATGGAAAAGTTATTACCGATAGGTAGTATTGTTTATTTGAAGCAGGGAAGACAGAAACTGATGATCTTGAATAGGAGTCCACAGGCTAAAAAAGATGATCAGTTAGTTCGGTTTGATTATTCGGCAACACTGTATCCAATGGGGATAATACCAAATCAAATAACCTTTTTTAACTCAGAAGACATTGATAAAGTTGTATTTGAAGGCTATGTTGATGAAGATGAAGAGAGGTTTCAAGAGACTTATCAGAAATGGCTTGAAGCAGACGGGAAGAATATTCCTAAAGGAAAAATTTCAAAAGATTAAGTGCTTTTATAATGATTGTGTTTTATAAACTTTTTGGGATGTGTTGAAAATGACAATTAGAGAGATGAAAAAAGAGGCTAAGGATCATTTAAAAGGAAATTGGAGATTAGGCATTGGCGCTTGGTTGATTCGAAAATTAATTGTTCCATATTCTAGAGTAACTCGTGCTGTTTTCTATCGGAAATTATATCCTTTGACAAAGGGAGAACGAGTGAAAGTGTCAGAAGAAACACCAATAAAGAATTAGATCTTGTATTTAAATTAAAGATTAGATTATGAATATTAGTTATAATTTTATCTTTTTCACTCATTTTTACCACTCCATTTTGGAATGAATGATAGCAAAAGCAAGATGCCAATGGTTAAGGCTATTGGCATTTTCACCAGAATGTGTCATTGTATAGTGGAGAAGAAGATTGATTTCAAATTGAATGCTTGTGAATATGAGATAATTCATTTTAGAGTTAGAGCGTGGTCTAGGAATGAAAATTATAAACTATGTGTTGTCACCTGCTTTGGTTATGGCAGGAATCTTCTTTTACTTTGATGTAGGTCTTGACCAAGCTAATAGTTGGCTTTTAGTTCTGATACCTGTTATACTATCTCTGGCTATAAATTTTTATAATATTCCTGAACTTGAGCTTAAAACATATATCAAAATTAAAGAAGAAACAGGGGAATGAACAACTATTTTATTTCAATGCAGAGAATGTAGATGAAATGTTTTTTGAAGGATTTACAGATAAAGACGATGAGAGAGTTTCGAAAATGATAACAGAGTGGAAAAAATCTAACCCGAGTGAGTTTGAAATAGGTAAAGTTGAAAAAGCATTAGAAAGTTAGTTTAGATTAGCATTAACATGTCCAAGAGGAGACATGCCATGCGCGTAACGAGTGATTTATGTGTTTGGCATGTTTTGTATTGTTTCAAGGTGAGAGGTGAACGCTGTATTTCGAGAATAAGTGAGGATTTTGTTGAGTTAAAAATGAATTTTGAGTATAAGAGAAAAGTTTGATGAGGATAGATGGTAAAGGTTAGAGTAGGTGAAATTTCGGTACGGGAAGGTTGCATAACAATTTTGAAAATCAGTATGTAATGCTCTCAGTTACATGGTATTGAAAGTACAAAGAAAAACTATATGTTCCTAAGCGTAAAAATGAGGTTAGAGTGAATGAAAAAGATTAAATTAATGACTGTGCTGCTATTGTTTTGCATTTTCATTACTGCTTGTGGTAGACAAACGAAAACAGAGTTGACATCTTTTGAGATAATGGATCAACTGTTGCAAAATATGGAAGAGGTAAATGATTTTATACTGGAGAGTACAGAGCGTATAGCCTTTTATAGTGTTGAAGAGTTAACGATTAATATTGAAGCTAGGCATTATATTACAGGAGCTGGTGGAGATGAACTCTTAGAATCTGTTTTTTACACAGAAGAACATCAGGGTTCTGATGATCCATCAGTTATAAGCTGGGCAACACATTCACATGAACGCCACTTTCGGGATGGTTATTTATACGATGATTCTGTTCCTTTTGGGCATCCACTTCGTTATCCAATAAGAGAAACACGACGCCATTTGTTATTAAATTATTTAGAAAACGCTTGGACTATTGGAGAAGAAAATAATCAGCTCTTTTATCTTTCTGATGTTGACTATCAAATAACATTTCCCATTGACTCAAACTGGCAAGTTGATTCATTATTTTTTAAACATATGCTTGATATGATTGAGACTATTGATGGAACAATTACTTATATTTTTGATTCAGAGTTGTGGTTAAATGAGATACGAGTTGAAGGTTATCTTCGTTTCGAAAAAAATGCCGATGGAATTGAAGCAGCTGATTTTATGCAAACAATTAGATTAATTCAATATGATGATGTCGTCTTTGATTTTCCTGATTGGATTGATGATTCATCTGCTTGGAGTGACTACGATTGGTGGCATATTACGGTTGATTCCATTTTAGGCACTTGGGAAACAGAAGATGAATTACAAAGTATTACTTTCTATGAAAATCATACAGGTTATAGAAAGGTTGGGAATGAAATCATTCATTTTTCCTATTCTATTGAAGGACATTCATTTTTAGTTATCACAACAGAAAACGCTGAAGAGGAGTTCTGGGAAATGATTTTATGGCATGCTGGTTACTTAGATTTAAGAAGTAGCTTAGGCGTGAAATACAACGTCCGATATCGCCGCTATGACTTTGAATGCGAGGATTGTTTAACAGATGAGGAATTTCAAGAGCTTTTAGATGACATTTTTGGAGACTTTGAATGAAAGTAATATTTATTGATAGTGAGTAGATATGAATAATTCAGGTTCAATTTTTTTTCTAATGTTTCGAAGAAGCTTCGTAAACGAGCAATAAAAAACTGAGTAGAAAATCGCCTAGAAATCAAGTGGAGTAAAAATACTTGAAAGAGAGGCGCTTTTAAAATGTGTAAAAAACGGTTACTTTTAGGATTGTTTTCACTATTGTTTCTAGTGCAGCTATTTTCAGTATAGCTAGTTGAAAAATAAAGTTTTTAAGTGTATAATATTATCGTATATTGTTGCATATTATTGTTTGATGAAAAGAGAAAGAACTAAAGGTTAAAAAACAAAAAAGATCCCTTTTTAGAAATGATTTAAAGTGTCAAACAAACATGAAACATACGAGAAAATATGACATGGAGTATAATAAAATATGATATGCAGTATAATATAGAGGAGGTGAAACTAGCAGAAGAAGCAACGGAAGATTAATAAACAAGTTTAAAATATGTCTTAGTGGTGTGCCTTTCAAAAACCCATGAATTACACACTAAATAAAGCACAACATAAGACACAAACCGAAACAAGAAAGAAATGGAGTAGTAAAGAAAATGAAAAAGTACATCGTAACAATAATAACAATCGCAAGTTTAATAGTTCTAACAGCTTGTGGAAATGACACGGAACCAGCAGGAACAGAAGTAACAACAGAAACAGAAATAGTAACAGAGACAGAAGTTTCAGAAACAGAAGAAGCAAACTCAGGTGCAAGAGAAGCATTAGAGAATTACGTTGCAGAACGAGGCGAAGGTATTGCAGGTGGATTTGAAGCTAGAGACATGACACATTCGGCAAATGTATCAGTAGCCAATGATGAGGCAGTTTTAATTGCAATCACGCTAGATGATGAGTTTGTTCAAAACTTAGGAATTACAGCAGGCTTCTTACTTGCAACACTTGAAGAAGAAGTATATTCAGTAATGCCAATCTTTAGTGAAGAAGCAGAAAATGTTTCAGCAGATTTAAGGATAGATGGATTTCACTTTATCATTGAATTTTCACTCACAACAGGAGACATCCTAGCATGGCAAAGCATTTATGGAAATGAAGTGCTAGGCATGTTTATGACAGACTTAAGCTTTTTAGAAGTAGACACACCTGATGCAACATCAACGGTTGATGGCGATGTGACAAGCATTGAGTTTGATGGTTTAACAGTAAGTCTTACTGAGCCAATTGTTATGACTGATGAAGAATTTAAAAATGAGTTCCCTGAGTGGCTTCTTACACTAGCTACACATTACCAATGGTTACTTGTTTATGCAGAGATTACTAATAATACAACAGAAGAAATAGATTTCGGAAACCGACCATTTCTGATCACTGATGAATTTGGAGACTTAAATTGGCAAAGTACAGCCTATGATCGTTTAAACGATACTGGTTTTGATATGAATGGAATCATTTCACAAGGTGAAAGTTTAAGCGGTTATGTGCCATTCATTGTATCACGTCATGCCAGCGAATTTGAAATAGATGTACGCCCAAATATTGTTGATCAACTAAGCAGTCCGTTTTCAGGTCATTTCATCTTTAATTTCGATATTGACTAACCGCTCAATTTTAAAGATTTATCAGAGTAGTAAAAGAATTAATAAGGGAATACAGGCTAGCTGATGAACTTCGCTGTGAGCTTGAAACATCCAAATAAAAAACAACCCTAATTCGCCAATAATATAGTGCGAATCAGGGTGTTTTATCTTATTACTAACACTGGTATGTATTAGAAAGGAGTTTAGTGATGAAAAGTTTCGCAAAAAGGATTAAAGATTATTGATGAGAAAAAAATGTTTAATATTATTTTAGTTGTCTTTATTTTTTTGCTTGTTTCATGCCAAAGTGGGGAGCGGAGAGAAGCGATTACAGCTGATGAGTTTCAAAGATTGATTGAGGGCGAGGGATGGACGACAATAGTTGAAACAGAAGGATTATTCAATCCAACGATTGACTTAGTTGTAATAGCTACTAAAAATCTAGATGGTTTTTGGATTGAACTTTACGAATTTCCCTCAGAATCATATGCTCAATCCTTTTTTCAAGGAGCGCAACAGAGGTGGGAAGACTTTCCGGATTTGCAGCTCCTAAGCTCAGAAAGTGGTAGAAACTTTGAACGTTTGGAATTGATTGCTGATACTCGATTCGTTTACCTTTATCAAGTTGACAACATTGTCTTGATGTCTGTAACGGCTGATATATATCAGAACATAATACAAGAAATCGTAAGTGTTATAGAGGGTAACTAGGCTAGTGAAAGAGAATAGTTCCTAGGTCAAGCAGTAGATGCTGCTTTTGGCTTCGTTTTGAAAGAAATGAATATTAGCAGTGATAACAGCAGGACAATAACAGTTATTTATAGAGGTGTTTTAAATTGAAAAAGCAATTACTTGGTGTATTTTGTGTATTATTTCTGATGTTAATCTTTTTATCAGCTTGTATGTCTCCTTGGGAGCCATGGCCACCACACACGCGGACACCGACAAATATAGAAGACGTAGGTGGGGAGTTAGGTGCTAGGTGGGTTGATGTACATGTTAGGGATGAATCGACATTTGCGCTACAAGATGATGGAACACTTTGGGGATGGGGTCGAAATGATTCTGGGGAACTTGGGATTGGCACGACGACGGAGTGGAATGAGTTTATTATTCGACCTGTTCAGATATTAGACGATGTCGCGGAATTTTTTATTGCGCCCAATGCGTCACATGGAATGGCCATTAGAGGTGATGGTAGCCTTTGGGGATGGGGACGGAACAGTGATGGTCAACTTGGGATTGGTACGAGGGATGAACAATTAAGCCCAGTGTGGATTATGGATGATGTCGCTACAGTTTTTTTTAGTGGTTCGCGTACCATGGTAATTAGAACGGATGATAGCTTGTGGGGATGGGGTGAAAATGCAAGTCTTCGTCTTGGAAATGATGCTCTGGAGAATTCTAAATTGAGTCCAGTATGGATCATGGATGATGTTGCCACCATTTCTTTTACCTATTCATTTGTGATGGCACTTCAGACAGATGGTAGTTTGTGGAGTTGGGGTCGAAATGATCGGGGTCAGCTGGGGATTGGTACGACAGAGGACCAATCTAATCCAGTATGGATTATGGGTGATGTTGTCTCTGTTTCTGTTACGTCTTTTCCAAGGATTGCCATGGCAATTACAGCAGATGGTAGTTTATGGGGTTGGGGTCGAAATGATAATGGTCAGCTAGGACTAGGAGAAGGCCTTATGTATGACCAATTGAGTCCAATGTGGATTATGGATGATGTTGCTGCTATTTCTAGATCAGGGCATACTATGGTCATTAGGACAGACGGCAGTTTATGGGGTTGGGGTCAAAACAATTTTGGTCAACTCGGAATTGGAACAATAGCTCTACGAGATTATAATCAGATGGGAGAAGAAGAACAAGAAGAGGTGCATGCAGCTGGAGAAGCCATCTGGGATCTTGCAACTCCTACATGGATTATGGATGATGTTGCAACTATCTTTACTAACGCACGTCAGACTATAGCAATCACGTCAGATGATAGCTTGTGGGGGTGGGGTGAAAATAATTGGGGTCAGCTGGGATTAGGAGAAGATATTAGGGGTGATCAGTCTAGTCCTGCTTTAATTATGAATGATGTGGCTGATGTTTATCTTGGCTGGGAGCGGGATCACATGATACTTACGATAGATGGTAGCCTGTGGAGATTGGGGGGAAGAGGATCTGTATGGATCATGGATGATGTGGCAGAATTTTTCGAGAATTCAGCTGGTTATGGTTCATTTGCCTTAAAAAATGATGGTAGTTTATGGTTTTGGGGTTCTAACTGGATAGCTCAGGAAGGAGAATATGCAGATGATATTTCTGTTGTTATTGAGCGGGGGAGTATTTGGATTCCTATTATCATATTTTTGGCAATATTCTTCATTGCTCCGATAGCTTTCGTTATTTTTTTAATAAGCCGCATAAGGCGCTCTGATCGGAAAGTGGGAACGAAAGTAAGAACGCCATGGTGGTTTGGATTTACAGCAATATTTTTCAGTTTCATCCCACTTTTAATAGTAGGTATTAAACTTAAAAATTGGTTATGGATTGGATTAGGTATCCTCCAGCTAATTTCATGGATTTTTGGATTAGATAACGAGATTATTCTTAGTATGGTCAGTTTGTCCATTATAGGCTTACCTATTTATATTCTAACGGTTGTACGCAAGAAATATTTAGCCGTACTTGAAGCTGAAGAAGAAGCAATGAGAGATTCGCTCGAACCATTGGATAGTGAACATTCATTAAAAAAATAGAGAAAACCCCTCAAGGAGTATTTCCTGAGTTTAAAAAGGTTTCAAATAATAAATTCTCCCAAACGCCATAGAAACTCCCCCAGAATAAAAATCACTCACAATTATAGCAATAAAGTGAAGTGCTTTGTTTAAAACGAAGGGACTTCATTAACGAAGGGACTTCATTTTTTCAATGAGTTTTAAGCAAGCATTTATATTAGTTTAAAACTAGATTTTGGACTTAGTCTGAAGTCTAGTTTTTAATATCGAAATATTCCTAAAAAATTGCGTTTTACTTGAATATAATTAATTTTTTAAAAAAAAGTGAAACTTTTTTTAAAATTTTCAGATAATGAGAGTGAGGACAAATAAAATTTTTGTAGACGAACACAATAAAAAGAAAAGTTTGTCGAATGAAAGGAAGGTGAGGAGATTGCCTGTAAGAGCAAGAACTTACGATAAGCACAAATGGCTGTTGACAGCAGACAAAGCTTTGGAAGAATTCAGTGGCATGATCTATCGCCTTGCCTCTAATCTTGCTAGAAATGAAGCTGATGCACAAGATATCTTTCAGGATGTATTTGAGCGCTTCTTGAAGTATGGCACGAAAAAAGAATTCGACTCGTTGGAACATGCAAAACATTGGTTTGTCCGCGTAACGATTAATTGTCACAATGCTTTTCTTGAAAAGAAAAAGAAGTTGAATGAGGTTGAACAAGACGAAAATAGCCTTGATACGATAGCAGTGGAGGAAGAAAGAAAAGTTTACTTTGATTTAACCGAAGCTGTTGGTGAGCTAGAAGAAAAATACCGTTTGGTCATACATCTATTTTACTACGAAGGTTATAAGATTAAAGAACTAGCGGATCTGTTGAATGAAAATGAGAACACGATTAAAACTCGGTTATCTCGGGCGAAGAAAGTGTTGAAAGAAAAGCTGGAAGGAGAAATGTAGCATGCAAAAGATAACTGAGTTTACACAAAAACAGTATCAGCTAGAACAAGACCGGGTCAGACCGCCTGACCATTTACTTGAACAAGTACAAGCACGCATACAAGAGGCTGGAGCTGCTCAAGCAAATGCCCCTAACAAATCAGAAAGACCAACCACCCTTTTGGTCGCAGCAGCTTGTTGCATGATTGTTGCTGGAATCTGCTATTTTGTGATCATGTATCATCAGTCAGATGACACCGCCCCAGTTTATAACAATTATCCATATGAAACACCGTCGTATGAAGAACAAACCGATGATGACATTTCAGATGAGGCAGATCATGTTGATGATGAAACTGAGGATACAGAAAGCACTGACGCTGTAGAAGCCACCTATGAGGAAGCAAATATACCACCGCCAGATGAGGAAACTGATAGGCGGTTTAGACTAATCATTCGACCGCCACAGGTGGAGTGATGAAATTATTTATAAAAATTTAAGTTTTTTGAAACTTTTTTAGAACTAAAAAGATAGTAATAATGTGGGAATCTTTTGGACTTACCCACAGAGATGCGCTTTCCTTGCATTTACGAGAGCTATTTTTTAACAGGGGGATCATAACAGAGTAATACTAGGAGGACATGAAATATGTTGAGAAAAGAGAGAGAAAAAATGATAAAGCCAACTGTGCTTTTGTTGGCATTTGTAGTGATATTTTCTATGTTCCAACCGGCAGTTGCGAATTTGATGCCTACGGTTGAGGAAATGTCAGTAGGAATAGATGAGTATCATGAAGATATGGAAGGGTATTTGCAACCGGAAAAACCTGTACCTGCTTATGGAATAATGGATCAATTGTCGGAGTATGATAGTGAGACCTCGGAGGAACTTGGATATTACCCAGAAGGTGAGGCTGATGAGTCGGGTGATTTGGATGAGATTGATGAGTTAGACAGTCCAGAAGAATCAGACTATATTGGTATCCAACCTCTTACTGCGAATAACTTAAGCTTACGAGTTGGTGGGGTTGAAGGGTTTGGAAATGCGACGATTGATGTAAATGATTTGCCGAATCCGAATAATATCAACTGGCCGATCACGACGAATCTTAGAACAATTGAGATTCATGCGACGTTTGATAACATTGGTGCGGATCAAGAGCGTCGCATTGTGGTTGAAATTCCAGAGGGTTATAGAATTCTTGAATACACAGCACGTTCAGGCACAGCCGTTGGCGGTGGAGTAACGGAACTG